>JAEHJW020002067.1_pt1 | contig 15451 bp, 26 predicted proteins | sample 9271431 | NCBI WGS metagenome assembly JAEHJW02
CAAAAGCGCCAGAAGCCTGCGCATAGGTGACGATCAGTTCAGGTTCCGAAAAGCTCGGAGTAACCTTGGCCTGAGCGGGAAAGTAATTAGCCATGTTCGCTCCTTAGACCTGGATGATCGCAACGGGGCCGGTGGTCCAAGTGACCGCGCCCGTGCCTGAGTTGTAGCTGACCAGCTTGCTGTTGTTATTCACAGACAGCACCTTGACCGGCAGCGCAACACCGGATGAGTAGGCGGTCAGGTAGTTGTTGGTGAAATCCCACGCAACATTCTGGTCCACCGAATTGCTCGCCAGCGCCGACACGAGGGTCGGATTGCAGGCCACCGCGATACGCGCGTTGGAACCGCCACCGACGAAGTTTCCAGCCGCTACCGAATAGGTCGCGCCATCGAAGTAATTCACCGTCTGGTTGGCAACGGCAATCTGCACATTGTTGCCCGGCACAACAATCATGTTGTTGGCCTGATTGGTGACAACCCATCCCGTAATGGTGATGATGGATGTCGCCAGATCGAGCTGATTGCCCAACTGGTTGCTGTTGACGGCATTGACCTTCGCAGTAATCGGCAGGCCACCCCAAACAGGCTGCGCGACAGTGGATGCCAACTGACCGGATTTCAGCCAGCCGCGAGTAGTGGGATCGTCGAAATACGAACCCTGCGCATAGCCCTGGGTCTGCAGCAGGAACGAATTCTGCGGCGACGTGGTGAGGGCCGGATTGAAGGAAATGTTAGCCATTAGCGGGCCTCACTCGGATTGCGGTTAATGCGTGCGACCTGACCAACCCCTTTGAATACGCTCAGCCACGCGTCAATGTCGCCGGTGTAGGACGTAATCATGCGACCGGCACTATCCTGCCGGACAATGGGGATCAGCCGGCCCGGTGGCAGGTTGGCGGGTTCGGCGGCGGCCGCCTGCGCATCGCTGTAAATCTGGTTCTCGATCACGCCAAAGGCTTCGCCATCGACGGAATCAAGACGCAGAGATTTAAGTGACTTGCTGTGTTTCTGCAGGGAAGCAGCCAGGCGCTTGCGATAGGCCACCGGATTCTCACCATGCATTGGTGCCGGAGCGTGCTCGCCGAAAAGCTGAAACACGCTATCGGCGCGACTCTGTGCTTCGCTAAGCTGCTTGCGCGTATCCACGCTCAGTGGCTTGCTCAAGTCCGCCAGTCGATTTTCCAGAGCAGCCAATTTGCGCCGCACATCGGCATTATCAGCATTCATCTGCGCATCACTCCGCTTTTCGCCCTCTTCACGCTCCTTGCGGCGCTCTTCATTACTCTCCTTTTCGGCAGCCCTGATTTCCTTCTCTGCGCGCTTTTCACCGGCCTCTTCACGCTTGCCCAGCTCACGCGAACCATCTTCCGAATCTTTGCGGCCAGCAGCGGCCTTTTCCTCCATGCCTTTCTCGCCGTATTTTTCACGACCGGCGGCAGCAGCGATCTTTTCGGCGGATTCCTTGGATTTACCTTCGCCTTCGATCTCGTGTTCGAGCTTCTTGAAGCCTTCGTGTTCATCATCACGCTTGGCTTCATCTTCATTTTTGGATTTCCCGTCCTCGACGCGACCCTTCCCCTCAAGGGCGTCCATGCGTTCGCAAACGGAATCCAGCTTTTTATGCAGTGCATCGGCCCACGCGGGGGCCTTATCTTCTTCCACGGTATTGACCTCGTTGAGTTGTACACCTGACGGTTCGCCGCCCTTATCCCATACGCCCTCCTCGCAGATGGCGAGATGGTCAAGGTAAGACGGTTTCCCTTCGATCAGCACCGATTCACCATCAATTTCTAGTGATTCGGTGGAACCGGCGTCGCGGAAAACAACCGCCGGGCTTGTCGATGCGTGCGTGCTCTGCATAAGCTCGGCTGCGTCCGCATCGAAAATTTTTGCAATGCCCCATACTTCATCCTCTTGGATGTAGGGCAACATGACCGTACCTACTGCACGGTCACGGTATTCCTGCGTGTTAAGAATCTGATTGCCGGGATGCAGAAAAATGACCGGAAGGCCATTGCATCGCTCGACAAATTCAGGCGTTAGAAAATGTTCCGGCGGCCTGTAAACATATTCATCCAGCGCCTTCCTGTAGGCTGTTCCTGTGCCGGTGATGCGCACGGCGAACAGCCAGACGTTTTCATAACGCTGCGGGCTGCCTAGCTCTCCATCGCGGATCGCTTTGGCAACGGTCAACTCGGTCGGCGGTTCGCCATCATCGCCACGTACCTTGCCAACGAACTCCTCGCCTACCGCCTTGGGGATGCCGAGGGTAGATTTACCCTCCGCAGCCGCATACATGGCACGGCGCTGCTTCTCGCTGACTGGGGGCACTTGACTTGTCCGTTAGTTTGTGTAGCATGGCTAGCGGGGGATACTCCCCAGCACCAGGGGCAAAGCCATGATTGCCGTATTTCTGATCTTTCTGTTCTGCTTTGGCCTGTACTTCATGCCATTCCTGATCGCCAACGCGCGGCATAGCACCCAACAGGTCGCCATTTTTCTGATCAATCTGGTCTTTGGATGGACCATCTTGGGCTGGATCGGCGCATTGGTCTGGGCCGCATCCAGCCCAGCCAAAACCTAAGCCTTGCGCATGTACCTGCGACCCTTCTCCGTCAGCATGCTGTCCGGCAGATCGTCCAGCATGTTGATGTAATAGGCGTTGCATCGGCAAAAAACTTCTTCGGCGGGCTGCGTCATGGCATCCGACCAGCCCGCCCCCTTGTTGATCAATCCCGCTTTGACTGCCCAGCTGTCGCGTATGGCATAAATCTTGCCATCACGCTCCTTGTGATCTTCACGATAGTCATATCCGGCCTGTCGCCAGTGCGAGTGCCACTCCATCGCAATCGCACCAGACTGCTCCCCTATGACCGCATCGATGGCTGCCAGCAGCTTGTGGCCCTGATCGATACTCAACCGCCGCGCTTCGTATTTGACCTGTGCGACAGGCTTGGCGATGTGCGCCACCGTCTCCAGTTTGTCCACGACCTTCGAGCCGCCGACAGGTACACTGGAAACCCAGCCGCTAAACCGCTGCAGGGTCTGCTCGATGGCTCGATCCCGATTGATGCGGATCAAGTCCACGGAGGCCAGAATGCGCCTGTCAAGCTCCCTGCGCATCTCAGGGCGCACCAGATCGACCGTGAAGCGCGACACGCCCGGATGGTGCTTGCGTAGCCTCGCCAGACTGACGGCGCGCTCGTAATACGCGCCCAGAGCCTTGCGGATGGCTTGTTCGGACAGGGCTGAACTTCCTGCCTCACGCTCAGCAGCTCCCCTTAGGCGCATCACCCACTCAGCCAGCGCCTGCGCATCCTCGTAACCGTGTACGGCGAAATACCGGACAGCCTCACGCAATAAGCCGTGGAATGTCTGCTGGGTTGCCACGGTGTAGGATCAAGTCGCGTAATAGGTGGGTGTCGTCGTCGCCGTGCTCGCCGGAACCTGCGCGAGGTTGACCATCGTGCCGCTCAGGGTGTGACCGGTTTGCGTGACTGGATCACTGGCCATAGCCCTGTGTGACATAGAGGGTCGTACCCGTGGCCCCTGCAATCGCGCTCAGGCTCGTTGCGCAGTCAGTGGGTGGGGTGATGACCACGAGAAGACCGGACGGGCACCAGACGCCTTCCCGTGGCGTTCCGGGCACGGGAATCGCGGCGGCTCCGGTGAAGCTCACGAACACGCTCTCGGGGCCATCCGCGAAAAACAGGAATTGTAGGCCCTTGGGAACAATACCGGATGGCGCAAATGCTACGGGGATCGCAGTCGCCGTCGTCTCGACGGTAACGGCTTGTGTCGTAGCGCTGGCCGCCGGCAGTGGCTGAAATGCACTCATGGATTATCTCAAGGCGTCAGGATCGATAACTGAAGGGTTCCACACCCGGCTCTTTTTCTGGCGCCGGCGGCTCATAAGCGGCCAGCGCCTCGATGTCGAGTTCCAGTGTGGTATCAAATAGAAAATCATTGCCGTTAGCGGTATTCTGTAGCCACTCCACCACGCGGGCTTTGTTGGCTTGATCCATGGTCGGCAGAATGACCTCAGCCAGCGCCACGGCGGATTTAAAGCGCGTTTCCGCTACCTTGGACTTTTCCGAATCGGGTTCAACAAGAAGATTCGGCCATGTGGCATTGAAGGCATTCCGCCAGCGGTAGAAAGCCGTCTCATACTCCACATCTCGCAATTCGCTGTACTTGCTCTGCAGCGATTCGTAGAATGTCGGGCTCCAGGCGATATGCATGCAGATAGCATCCAGCCATCGGTAAATCGGCGCCATCTCCAATCGCAATCCGTCGATGTATCGGGCAATCTGCTTGGCGTCCTCCGATCCCTCCCCGAATCCTTCCGCCAGCGTTTCCTGATCCAGCATGCGCGCCGGCATCTTGGCTGCCGTCGCGATATTCTTGAGGATGTTCGTCCGGCTATATTCGGCAGCGTCCTTCAGGTTCTTGAGGTCGATGCTGGCGACATCTTCATCCAACCCAATGCTGAGCACATTGTTGGTGCCCCCCGACTGGATGGCGGACCGCTTGAACCCGAACCAGGTGCGGGCGCGCTGATCGATGATGGAGCCGGGCGCCTTCATCTTGGCCACCAGCAATCCGGCCTTCCAGCTGATCCAGTCGTCGGTAATCTGTGTCTGGATGAACGATTTCAGCGGATACAGCGCACGCTGATAAACCGATCGGCCCACAAACCCGAATGCGGAATTGGTCCACTGGATATAGACCGGCTGCTCGTTCATCACGATCACAGACCGGCTGGGGTGATAACGCTGGCTGCCCACCGTCACCGCGACGGGCTGCATGAAGTCCGGCGCATTCGGGTCTTGGTTCAGCACCAAACTACCAGCAGTGTTCAGCGGATCAAACGTGTTGAACGTGATTTCATGCTTCCACAGCTCATTCAGCGGCAGCGGCTTATCGGGTGGCAGGTCCTTGGCAACCAGCCCAAGGGCCGCGATGCCGTATACGCGCGAGAGCGTCTTGACATTTTTTACGAGTTGTGTTGCACCCACCTGACCCAGTGACCTCCAGACGCGCTGGAATTCGTCCACCAGTTCCTGCTGCGGCGCACCAGGAATCTCGATCTCACGTTCCTGCGACTGCGCTAACTCGATGGGTGCCTCTGCCATTTTGGCCCCAAGCGTGTGATACGTGTAAATCTGCTTGCACAGCTCATAGCTGGGCGGCGATCCCGGCTCAATGTCCCCGGCGTTCACCAGGATTTCCATCAGCGTCGATGGGATGCCGTTGTACGTGCCAAGCTGGGCGATTCCAGAACCGTCAACGCCGGTTGAGAATGAGGGCATGCTTGACTCGCGGGTGGAAGGGTGATAAAACAGTCATACCGTGAGGCGCAATGCCTCGGGACAAGCCGGCGAGTGTCCCTAACAACCCCGGCAGGATCGCACGTGTAGGCCTCTTGGCCGCTTGCAGACACGGGGCGATCTCGCGGAGGCTACGTGACAGCCATGCGCCGGGGTCGGGTTGGCGCCCGGTCCCGGCCGCAGTTCGGCGGATCTGCAAAGATCAATTACTGTACTCACTCTCGGGAGGCCGGTACAGTAATTAGTACCCCTCGGTATCCCCTAGGGCAATTGCCACGCCGTACGTAAAGCAATCCAGCAGATCCATTTGATGCGGCGTTTTCTGGCCCATACGGAACCCGCATACCTGTGAAATCAGGTGATTGCGCGTCTGTCCTCTGAAGTTCTGCGTTTTCTCGTAGGCGTGCCTGGAGAGTTTGACCTCTCCCCTGTGCACGTGCCCGGAGACGTTCAGCGCCCGGCCTTCCTTGCCCATGCTGACCAGGTCGCCGCTGATCGGGTAGGCATCCATCTGCTTGCGCTGGGCCTGCTGCAGTAGCACGATGCCGGAGGCCTTGTCCTCGATCCACACGCCCTTGCTGCCGTACAGGCTGCGGTATTGCAGATTGAGCTGTTCCAGCCGCTCGCCAACCGTGGGCAGCCACGCATCCAGTAAGCTGCCCTCGATCTGCAGGATGTCCCAATCCAGTACCGTGAGTTTGTGCGTGTGATACTTGGTGCGGCCAAAGTACACAACCGCCGTGCCGTCATGCTGCAGCCCATCCTTGAGGGCGGTATCCACGACGGCAAATACGTCATCTAGCCTTAAGTCATCGATCGGCTGCCCCTCGACCAGCATGCTGGGTTCGGCGAAAAAGGCTGACCCCGCCCAGTCCACGAACTCGGCCAGATACTCCTGCTGATATACTAGGGGCGGGTATTCGTCTTTGAGCGCGGCAACTGCCTCGACATCCAGCAGCGGATTGCCCGCCGTAGGTGCATGATATTCCACCCAGCCCAAACTCTTGTCGCTGCAGGCCGCGTAGAAATAACTGTCTGGATCGATCCCCTTTGGCGTGCCGGCCAGGATGGCCTTCCCCCGCCTGTCCAGCAGGGTCGGAGCAATCGCGCGCTCGAAAATCTCACGCAGGCCAACTTCTTTGAGACTGCCCTCGTCGATGATGGCAAGGTCATACCAGCGGGACCGACCTGCGTCCTCGTTTTCTAGGGTCCAGAACTCAACCGCCCCGCCTGCACGCGTGTCGATGATCTGATCCACCTTGGAGGCCGCTGTCACGACCGGACGCAGGGTGGACAGGATGCGCCGATAGGTGGGCAGGTTGTACTTGTACTGCGGGGAGAACCATCCTACGCGCTTGCCCTGATAGGCCAGCTTGCACGCCGTGCGTTCGAGCAGAGAGGTTTTGCCGAATCGGCGCCCCGCCCGGATCACGACTCGCTGCTGATCCCTAATCCCCTCTGCGATAGGCCGCTGCCCACTATGCAACTGGGGCAGCACGACTGACCGGCTAGACGTCCGCATCTGGATCGACCAGCGCCTGTTTCTCGGAGACCTGGGGCGGCCCATCTTGCCGCCAGCCGGCATGGCATTTTAACCAGAATATAACTGCAGCTACGTTGCCTGCCATCGCCAACTCGTACAGTTTCCCCCCCACGCGGCGATTAGTGACCGCTACCCCGTGATTTAACTCTTTGCGGTAATACCGGTATAAAGTCCGCTTGGTGATCCCCAGGGAATCCGCTATCGTATCGTGCGGCACACCCATCCCTGAGTCGCGTAGGACCAGCTCGCGATTTTCAGGCGTCGGGACATGGGGCACTGGCATACGGTCACAGCTTAGACTTGATCTCGTGTAGCAATTTAACAACTTCCGCCTTCAATTCCTTTTCATCGGCATACAGCCCATGTATCTCGGCTTCGCACCTAGCAAGGGCGGCTTTGGATAAATTGCGGAACGCCTCACGTGCAGCATCCAGCTGCAAATTGGATGCGGGTTGCGGACTGGTGTTAAGTGTGCTCATGATCGGACCCCTTTTGGTGAGGGTAAAGGTGGGTGTTTGGCCGCAGGCTGTTTTACCCACACAGCCCGTGACACCACATTTGGGTGGTGATATGGGTGATGCTGGCGATTGCTAGCTGCTGATGTGCTGGTATGCGTGGCCGCTACTGGTTGGCGCGGGGTGCGGAAGGCGCACACAAAGGTCCGCGTGCGTCTGCGCTCTGGGAGCGCCTGCGCGCGTGGCTGCGCCGATGATCTGGCGTCATCCGGTTTTGGTGTTACATTGTAATGGCGGAGTGCACGCCGGCTGCTCAGCGCTGCGGATGGCATCGATCTCAGCGGCGCAGGATGCATAGGATGCGCGCAGGCCTATGTAGGCTTGTGCCAGATCACCCCATGTGCGGATGGCTGGTTGAGCGGTCAGGCATGGCTGCAGCAGGTTGGGCGGCAGCGGGATGTAGTGGGTCCGCGTGATGGTCAGTGGTGTAGATGGGCGCACGGCTACACTTGGCGCACACGCCGCAAGCAGGCTACATGCTGCAGCAACAAGTAAATATTGCTTAATAGTTGCCATCACTGGCCTATTGTTCGGGCAACTTGTTTGGGGAGTGGCTGATTTATACACGCCGTTGTGGGCTGGGTGCGCTCATAGGCATCCAGTCGCAATGCCGCCATCGTGGCATCTTTGACCGCGCTCCGGGCAATTTCCTGCTGGACCTGTGCATAGTGTTGGGCGCGATCCGCCATGGTCTGCAGTTTGTATTGCTGGGCGGCATCGATAACCTGTTGCAGCTTGAGCGCTCTAGCAGTCGCCTGGGCCTGGGCGGTCGCATAATGTGCCTGATCACGGCTTGCCTGCGTGGCAGCCACATGATATTCATGTAGGGCAATCCAGCCAGCACCGGCCGCAAGCAGCCAGCCGCCCAGAATGCCGCCCCATTTCAGCAGCAGCGCGGTCATTTCTGACTCGGCGGCGGCTGTGGAACGGACTTGGTGATCTGGCTATAGGCAGCGCCACCCAGCGCCGCGATAGCGGCATATCCCAAGTAATGTGGAACAGTTGCCGGGAGTTGTGATTTCCACCCTTGCGGGATGTTGGGCCACCCCTGCTGGACGGCGATCAAAGCGGCGGCAAGCGCCTTCAGGCGCATACTGCCCCATGTATGGGCCGCCTTCCATCCATCGATCAGTTGACGCTTGAAGAGCATGTTACCCCCTGATTGCTGCAATATCTTTCACGGCTCGGCCCCCAACCTGCCGCGCCCAGAGTGTCCCGCTCAAGTCATCGGCGGCTGCCCCATAGTTGCCTGCGGTCATGCAGGCCAGAAAGGTGTGGAATGTCTGCAGCGTGGGCAATCCCATGTTATAGGCCATGTCGATCATGGCGCACTGGCGGGGCGGCGTCAAATCGGCCACCCAGGGCATCGCTTGTAGCAACGATGCAGCGACCTTCGCTACCCGGTGCTCGAATAGCCACTGGATTTCCGCTTCATCCAGACCGTTGGGGTGGCATAGATTGATGCCTATGCCGACAGTGGGATTACCCTGTACGGTGTAGCCGGGTACGATATGGGCGCCCGTTGCATCATCATAAGCGCTTGACCGACTACCCTCAAAGGGTGCAATCCATGCTCCTACGGTATCCAGATTGATCATGGCCTTTCCCATTGAATAAAAAACCCGCCAAAATGCGCGTGCTCGCATAAAGCCAGCAGAGGCGAGGCGGGCATGGTTACTATCGGCGCGTCCACCGCTTTTCGGAATGGTAGGCCAGCCACGACATGATTCCAAGTACTGCGACAATCCCGAGCCAGCCGATGATCAACTGTATCATAAATCATCCCTTTGATCGTTGCTGGCCGGCAGCCAGCGCCCATGTGAAAGCCTGCCCAGTATCCCGTGCGCGCTTGGCGCTGTCAAGGATCTTTGCAATAGGGCGTTTCAGGAAGGACGCTATCTCCTCCGCCGGGAGGTCTTCTCCGCTGATATGCAGTATGGGAGATTGAGATTTAGCCATGTAGCCAGTGATACACGGTTGCAACGATGGCACCGATGGCGCTTGCGGCAGCGGCCAGCATCGCCAGCATGCGCCAACCACCACGCGCGGAATTGAGGCTTGTCAGAATATCTTCAAGCTTCCCGTCCATTCTGGATAATCGTGTGTCCATACGCGCAGCGAAATCTGTTCGCCATTCCTTAAGTTCGCTGATCTGGGCTTCGTGCGCGCCCAACATGCGCTGAATCTCGTCACTCATGCCCCGCATTCCACGGCGGCCCGGCGGGAACGTAATGCTTTGCTTGACCTGAGCGCAGAAACGAGGCGAGCAGCAGGCGCGCTCCCCACATGCCTACGATCAATAGCAGGATGTAAAGGATGAGAAGATTCATTTCTGCACGATTTCCAGACCTTGTTTCTTGTGTTCCACGACTTTCCAGCGTGGATTGCCTTCTTCCGGGACGATCAGATAGGATAGATTGCCATTGGGCCAGATCCGAAAACAGGATGCCCCGAGTTCATCTGCTGCCCAGCCCGCGCCACGCGGGAAGATGAAAGCGCCACCATCCGGAAGATCCACATATTCCGCATCGCTGGCGTCCTCCATGTCAAGATCGTCTTTTTCCTCTTCTTCGTGTTCCGTATCGTCAATCATGGCATCAGGCCGATCAGCTTACGCGGTTCGCGGTTTTGCAGATTCCCCCTGTTCCATGTGCCGCACTCCTGGCACTGCATGCGCGGATAGCGTCCGGCGGCCGTAAAGGCCCAGCCGCGCGATTGCAGATGATTGGATCCGCACTTGCAGCAAACCGCATCACCCATGTAAACCGAACGGTTTATGCCAGTCTTTCGCCATGCGCGCGTGCGATCGTACAGCTTTTCCAGCAACGCCACGTCATTGCGATTGTATCGCTCCATCAGCCGCCAGCTTGCGGCATCTCCCGCCATGCATCCCGTCCAGAGTTCGTGTCCCTTGTGCTGTGTTTTCTGCCCTAGCCCCAGCTCCCGGCAGATATAATCCAGCTTGCCGGATGCCTTTCGGAACCGTTTGGCGTCCTGATACAAATCCACATGCTGGTAGGGAGAGGGCGGATTCAATCCGGCCCTCAGGAACTCCCAATTCAGCGTGGGGATGTCGAACTTCTTGCCATTGAATGTAACGATTTCATCGGCTTCATCAAGCAGCTTGTGAATATGGCGCACCATGCGCCGCATGCCGCTTGCCTTCAGGGAATCAAACAAGATTCCCTTCTGCCCGTGCCACTTGGCCGCCCAGCACAACGTATAGCCGGACTCACGTATTTGATTGATCGCGACATTCTGCCCATACAATCCCCACACATACACATTGTGTGGGGCCGTCTCGATGTCGAGCAGGAGGGTGCGCAGCATGTCACGCGGCCAGAGCTTCATCAGCCGCATTGGCCTCCCGCAGAGCTTCGGCAGCCATGGGGTGCGCGTTGACAAGCAGACATGCGGGCACTACTGGCGCAAGCATTCCGAGCGCGCCACGTGGCGGCGGCAGCCCGTCCGCTTCCTCGATTTCGATCTGCAGCATGGCCAGCGCGCGCCATGCCATCTTTGCGGTATGCCGATGACCATCCCCGTCCAGAGCGCCACGCTCGCGGAAATGGCGCATTGCACAATCGGCATGATCCACAGACTTCGTGCGATCCCAATGCAACGGCTGTCCGGGATTGTGCTGCTCATTGCCGGCAAACGATACTGCAGCTATGGCCTCAAGAGCATCCGGGAAATAGTCCAGTAAGCCAGTGGCGAGCGGGATGCGCTTGCGGACGGCTGGATCGCTTGGCAGGGCCATCAGTGCATCTCCGGAGCCGATTCTTGGGCCATTCGCTGCTTGGCCCAATCCATCAAAATGGTCATCGAGCGTGGAGAATTGCATGTCCCCATGTACATGAAGGGCATACCCGTGGCGTCACTGCGTATGAAAAGGGAAGTGACCCCCTCATCCTCGTAATCATGGATGCACTTGCTGATTGCGTAATCAATCGCAACAACAGGCGGAAGCTCAGGAATGTCCACGAATGTCCCCATTGAATAAAAACCCGCCAATTATGCGCGTCACCTGTCGAAACAGGGCTCAGCGTGGCGGGTGTGTTAAGGCCCGAGTTACGCTAGCATGGCGTTCGCGGATATCTCCGGCCCTCGGGTAACCGGCGCTGTTCTGGTCCCGTACGCGCGCGTGGCCGACCAGAAAGGCGATGGCGCGGATTGTGGCCCTGCGGGCCAGATGCGCCTTATGGTTTCTGTGTTTGCCGGCACCCGGATCGGGTTGTTACCGGCGCGTTCCGTGGCTGCATCCATGATCATAGTACCACACGTTTTTTAGATTCCGGAAACCTGAAGTCGCGATTGTCATACCGGACTTCCCAGAATTGTGTGTACAACTCCGCAGTGTAATTTGCGAAGCCCATCCGCATCATTGTTACTAAGAGACGGAACAATTTTGCGTAAGTTTCCTCGTTTACATCGTATGCTTTTGATCTTTCAAGAAAACATGGAGCATTGTCACTAATCATACAAGCTAACGCATCCATCCCGGCGTGGGCAATCCAGTTGCCCCTGGATGTGGACTTAACAATGGCATATCTTTTCCCATCTTTACCCATGCACCTGGCGCGGCTAAGTGCCCGTGCGCCTAAAATGGCCCACGCTCGCAGTTCGCGGTCAAAGCATGTATCACCCCTCACGATGGCGGAGTAAAGTTGCCAACCCGGAAAGGTATTATCGAATGACCTATATGCGCGGTTGGCTGCATCAATACAGTCATCCGGCAGCGGGTCGAGCGAAAATATCTCCTCTAGATTGATGTCGCGTGGGTCTACAGTCGCCATTGCCGCTCCCGGTTGTTGTTTTCGCTAACTTAAGTCGCCCGCATGTGTGCGTCAAGCGTTTATTCGGATAGTGCCATCATGTCCTGTTCGATTAACGCCGCCAGCCGTGTAATCATCAGCCTGCGGTCTCCATCCACCTGCGGGACATACACGCCAATCAATTGTTTGAAATGCTGTCCGATGAGGTCATCAATTCCTGGCATGCTTGTAGAGAATACGCGTGTGACGCCGTATTCATCCATGAACACGACGCCCTCTTGCATCTGCACAAGTTTTTCTGCGGCGGCGCGGGCACTTTCATACCGGACTCCATGATCTGCTACCGGGCGTGCCATGACCTGCTCCTTTCTAGGAAATATCGACAATTCGTAATTTCCAACGCGTACCTATCTTGTGCCATCCATGGACATGGATCAGCCAGCCAGCCGCGCGAAGGTAAGGCGTGATCTCCGCATCCGCAATCTTCCGGATGCGCGCGGAAACATTGGAATAGCTGGTGGTCTGCACAGCCAATGTCTCACCATCACGTATAGCCAGCAAGTCGACAATGCCGAACAAGTCCTGCCGGATGCGCGCGAAGGGGTTCCAGTGCTCCACAATGGCGACTTTCCAGCCTTCGTCGCGCAAGTGCTTCAGGCTGCGCTGGGTTGGGGTCATTTTACCTGTCTGCTCTTAGGTTCGTGATCATTTTTTAATGTGACCTTGAACCCGGTATTGCCTGCGGCATGGAAAATAACGATGCCCTCGGGATCCATGAATCCTGGTGCGGCACGGCTGCCATTCATGGTTAGATCATGCAATCTCACCACCATATCGAATTCACAGAACATACCGCGCCATAGAATGGGTACCACATCACAGCATGCCGGGCGCACTCTGGAATCTTCCCAGCGTTCCGTGTTGAACAGGGAAAATCGTCTACACGACTGATTGTAGCCGCGTTGGATGCCCCTACCCCACCATTCTCCGAAATGGCGGCCGACGCCCAACTGTCTCAATTCCTCGGAGTGTTCAATGACCCACGCATGAAATCCAAAATTGTCGGCATCGGCAGATAGCCAACGATTGCGGGAACCAGCCAATACTTGCCCATCTTCCGTTATCATGACCTGTGCGTTTGTGCCGTCGATCTTTTCCGTTACGATGACTTCGCGATTGTAACGCGGTATTTTTTTGAACTCCCGGAACTCCGGCATGATAGAACTCTCTGCCGCCACTGAATAGTTCATTACCCTCTCCTCATCAATATTGATGCTAGGCCAATTACGGTTAGTCATGCGATATCATCCGCTTTCGCATGACATTCATCTTGCCGATCACCTCTTTGCGCCGGTAGGTCATGCGCACTCCCTCAGCAGCAGCGTGCGGAATACGCCCTCGGCGTGCGCTAGCCTCACGTCCTCGCGCGTGTAGCCCGGTGGCCTCGCCATGCGGCCATCGACCACCGCGTGGCAGTTCATGCAGCCGAACGCGCCGAGAATGTCGGGCGACTTGAGGCCCATGCCTGATACGCCGGGCAGCGGGTAGTGGCACAGGACGGTCGTGGCCGCGTCGTGCAGGCATCCCGGCAGACGGATCAGACACGGCCGTCCCTTGGCGGCTTGGCGTGCTGGCGTCGTCTTGTGGCGCGTCCGCATGCGCACCTGCGACGGTCTGAGCGGCGTCTTGCGCTGGAGGGGTGAGCGCTTCATGGCGCGCACTCCATCCATGCCGCGATCACTTCCGCCGCGACTTCCGGGACGATGGCATTGCCGTAGGCGCGCAGTTTTCCCACTCTTGCGGGAACCCCATGAGCCAGCAGACGAATGCTGGGTTCAACGCGCCGGGCTTTTCCGTCGTGTCCGATAATCCAGCCGCTACCAGCCCAAGCGTCACTTGCGCTTTTGTTCCGTCCGGCTTTCGCCCTGTGATGGTCGTGCCCTGCGGTACTGTTTGACCTCCGCTCGGTGTCGTCGCCGTGGGCCAAAGTGCCATCGCTACCGCGCACAAATCCGGCGATTTTCCGCGCTCGACTTCCTTCTTCGCTCCTTCTGGCGTACGTATCGACTTGTCCGACGACGCGGTCGGCGTCGGCCAAAGCGCCTTCGCCATGACCTGAAGGGACGTGATACATCTGCGCGGCCCTCCTTTCATCCGCGCCTTCATCGCCATATGTGCCTCTGGCGATTTGTTGTCGTCGTTCGCTACTGGCGTCGGCCAGAGCGCCGACGCCACCTGTCCCGGCAACGTATCCATGCGCTCCCTCCCGTCCTTCCTGAATCGAGACAGCGCCAGGTTCCCCGTGTCTTTGTAATCGCGCGTCGCAGGCGTTGGCCACAAACCATAGTCTGTCGCGTCGGTGCGGCGCGTTGACGGCACAAGCCGGGACAACGGTCGCCCTGCCGGCGTAGTCGATGCCTTCCAGGTCAGCGAGCACTCCGTCGAGCCAATCCTTGCCAACCGCTGCCGCAACCTGCTCTCCCATGCAGACAGCGGGCCGTCTGGCACGGATGAGGCGAAAGTAGTGGGGCCATAGGTGCCGTTCATCGTCCTGGCCTCGCTGGCGCCCGGCGACGCTGAACGGCTGGCACGGCGGCGAGCCGGTCCAGAGTTCGCGGTCGTCCGGCCATCCTGCAAGTCGCGCGGCGAGCGCCCATCCGCCGATGCCGGCGAAAAAGTGGCACTGTCGAAACCCGCGAAGGTCATCTGCATTGACATCCTCGATGCTCCTTGTGTCAACGGCGCCATCGGGGATTGCCCGTGCGTCGATAAGGCGGCGCAGCCACTCCGCCGCATAGGGGTCGATCTCGTTGTAATAGGCGCTCATGCCGCCACCCGCTCGCTGTCGGGAATGCCCCGCGCGAGGCAGACCACATCTGACCACGGAACAGGCGACGCATGGATGCCCTGCTCTTGCGGGAAATCTCCCAAATGAAACGCCAACGTGATCGCATCCGTGGCTTGCGTGCGCGTCAGATCCAGGCTCGACCCTCCCAGCATGATCCAGCCGCGTTTGCCGTCGCCAAGCTCGATGCCTGGAACCGTCCGAAAGCCAAGCAGCGTGCCGCAGATCAGGTGGCGAAAGTCATCCTTGCTCAACTTGATCGAGTGCCAAAGTAGGTGAGCGCCCAAGTCGTCGCACGCGGCATTGAGCAGGCGCCGCTGTGCGTCGGGCATCGTCATGATCACCGCGCGCTCCGTGACGGGCTCATGCGGACGCCTCCGTGCGGTCGAGCGCATCCTGCAGGCGGCGCTTGAGTCCATCGGCCTGCCGCTGGTGATAGGCGA
>JAEHJW020004928.1_pt1 | contig 15432 bp, 13 predicted proteins | sample 9271431 | NCBI WGS metagenome assembly JAEHJW02
AACCGCTGAAAGTATAAGTTGTCCCGGAAATGGTTATGGTGGCAGATGATGCCCCGAGTGTGACCGTGGAAGAAGACGGCAAAGACAAAACGTTACTGCTCACACCGGACGAGGTGCCGCCTCCGCCAAGAGTCGTAAATCCTGTGAAGTTTTCCGCCGCTACCGTCAACCCCGCACTGGTTATTTTGGCAGTGGCATTCATGGTTGCGGACATACTAATTACATTTATCTTGCCAGAACCTCCGGCAATGGTGCCTGATATACCATAGAACCGGAGGTTACTAACCCCGTTGATGGTTGCTGTATCGGGTGCAGATGAACTTGGAGCGGCAACCAAACTTACAGTGTCGCCGGAACTGGCGGCACCGTCGGTCAATGTAAGATTTGAAGAGGTTCCGTTACCGACAAATGTGACGGGAGAAGAACCGTCGGTTGAAAATTGGACTGTTCCGCTTGAAACATTTGAGACATTGACGGCACTGTATGTACCAGTAGAGCTGCATCCCGTATCTGCCATCCAACCGGTATTGCCGTTAATATCTATTTTGCTTGATTTAAGCGCTACCTGTACCCCGCTTGAAGTTGTTCCAGCGATATTGATAGTCCCGGACGAACATGATACGCTAATTCCCGTGGCGGCAAATGCTTCATTGCCTTTTGTGAGATAAAGCCACGCCATTACTCCGATACCCAGTAGAAGAATACATTTTGTAAAAAACCTAAGACTATTTTTCACGGTACCACCACAATATCTTTTATATTTTTCAGATGTTTTGTTACCGGTGATCCGTAGAATTTTGCATTCCCATAGTGAAATACGTTTCCGACGGCTGATAACAGCCAATAGCCTTTGTAATTTATCGTCGTCTCGATAGCCACAAAATATATGCGCTTTGGCGCTTTTTTTGTGGCTATCTTTTTCTGACTTGTTGCCTTCTTCTTGACGCTCTTGATCTCCCGATTTTCACCTGTAGCAATATATCTGCCAAAACTCAGCTCCGACTTTATTGCCGCCGGCTTAATATGCAAAAACAGTTTTTTTGCAACGACCGATTTGGCTTTTTTAGTCGTCTTTTTTTTGTGTGATGCAGATTTTGACTTCACCTTAATATTTGCATGACCGTAATACCCATAATTGTGGGCGTCACCAAAGGCATACACAACTCCGGTTGAAGAAACCAGCCAATACCCCTTGTTGCCGGCAGCGACAGCTCCGCCAGTTACAATTCCTTTCAGGGTCTTGGGTTTAATTGAACCGTAATTGCGCACTTTTCCGAATTGATAGACCATGCCTGAGGAAGTTATAATCCAATATCCTCTATTTGTGGTTGCGCCGATAATTCCGATCGGTTTACCTATATGCTTTTTGCGAAAAAGTTGGCCGAAGCGGTGGGCGTCACCAAAGGCATACACAACTCCGGTTGAAGAAACCAACCAATACCCTTTTCCATCGGAAGTAACGGCAAATCCTGTTATAAATCCGTTTATTTTTTTCTTCTTTACTGCCGGTTGTCCATAATTGTGAGCATTCCCGAATGTATATATAAAACCGGTTGAAGAAACCAACCAATACCCTTTGTTGCCGGCCGTAGCTTTGATGGCAACAATTTGTCCGTTGGGTCGCAACGAACGGACAGAGCCCAAATACTCTGTATCCCCGTAGGAAAGAACTTGACCTTTTGCCGTGACAACCAGGTAGCCCTGACCGGGCACAATACTTTTTGACGCCTTGGCGATCGTGGTTGTCGTCACGGGGGAAGGCACTTGTCTGGCTGTGGTTGTGGTTGTCGTGGCAATTGGCGCAGTAGTTGTCACCGTCGGTGTCATAGTTGTCGTAACAGGCGGGGGCGGCGGATATGTTACGTCAACGGAAGCCGAAGAAGAAGCCGTGCCGGCATTCTTCACCGAGGTAATCTGCAAAGAAAACGACGCCGAACCGGTCGCATTGGCGGGATAGACAGTCGGCACCGAGATTGTGGCACTCAAATTGCTATTGCATGTAATAGACCCGGCTGTGATGCTTTCCTGAGAGGCCACGCATGGAAAAACCACTTTCCCCGAAGAGGATTGGTAGTTGTATCCCGCTTTGCCTGTTCCGTTGACGGTTGAAAAATCTGCCACCACTCCCCCGGGTATGCCGGTAAGACCCGAATTGCCGGGAGCGCTCACCGTGACAGTAAAGTTTGCCGAAGGCGTCTGAGAGGAGGAAACCGACAAGTTTGGCGTGGAAGTCACGAGTTCCACTTCCCGATCGGTCAATTGGGCAACACTGAGCCCTTTGTAAGAAAGATTTACGGCACCGACCAAATTTATGGATCCGTCCGGTTGGGCGTCGATTTCCCGGCCACACGATGATCCGGGAACGGTGCATCCGGGGATAGTGGATGTGCCGGAGTTCCCAAAGCTTGTATCCAAAACTCCTGACAGTGAATAATGTGATGTCCCTACCTGATAGTTGCTTGAGGAATCGACTTGGTTGTAATTGATCCCGGAAGCTACAATACTCGCCGGCACCGGTGAAGACTGACCGGGCACCGGTATATAGGCCAAAGAGTTGACGGCATTCAGCGACTCGGTACCTCCGGCGGCAAGCACGGTACCGGAACTCCCGAATGCTCTGTCCGGAGTGGCGTTGAAATTCAACCCCATTAAAACCGCCACCGACAGATTCACCGCTCCGCTGTTGGATGAAGTTCTTTCGTAACCGCCGAGCAAAACAGCCGGCGGATCGGAACCGGATGACGCGTTAGCGTCAATCAAAACGGAATTGACGGAAGTATCCAGACACGTATAAGCGGACGATGACGGAAGCGATACAGGGTTAAACCAAAACATACCGCCCGAACCAAAAGCACTGTTTAGACTCGTACCGCCATAGGAAGATACCCCGGAATTGACAGACACCTGCGTTTTATAATCGCTCACAAATCCCAACCGCGAGCTGACAGAACACCCGCTTACGGTATGGTCACTGTTCCCCGTCACGTATAGATTTCCGCTTGAACCCAGAGCGGCGGAGGTGACATTCTCTCCCTGCGTTACGGAACCCATGTAGAGATTGGAGGAGCTTCCCTGATTTCCGAAACCTTTGATCCGCACAAGCGCAGGGGATGCGGAATCGGGATTTTCCACCCCGTATCCCCCGACAACAAGTTCGGTGCCGGAACTTGTGTCAATAGTCCCCACGGCATAAACCGAATCGACGCTTATCGCTCCCGCTCCGGAATTGATTGTGATTTGCGGACCCGTCAGCACGTCGGTAAACGAGCCGCTTGGCGCGATCAGCCCCGACCCCACCGGCACTGTCTTCTCGGCAAGCAAGTGACCGTTTGCCGGCGACAGCAACGCTATCAGCGGTTCCGAAGAAGAATTGCCCGCAACCGCAATCGCTCCGGAGGAACCCGGCAAAACTTTTACAGAATCCAAAGAACTGAAGAGGTTTTCATTTGTCCATTTGTCAACACCGGAATTGGAAAACAAAGCGGCAACACCGGTGGTGTCGGTACCGGAAGAACAAGTGCCGGCATAAGAGTTCTCTTTCCCCACGGCAACAATACCCGTCAAAGCGCCGGAATTCATATCGTATGAAACTCCGTTTGTCTGAGTCGGACACGACAACCCCGAGGACTGTGCGATACCGGATCTGATCCCGGAAGTGCCGGAAGGTGCCCCAAACCCTTGATCAAGCTGACCCAAGCCGCTCGCAGAAGCTGCTCCCGCCACATCGGCGCTTGATAACAGAACCGGCAATGCCACTGCCGCCAACACAGAAAGAAGGAGCAAAAACAAAAGTTTCCACAATCGGTACATAGAAGCTTCCCCTACCTTCCGCTACCCAAGTATAGCGCGAGGCGAGTAAATTTTAAAATCAATGTCCGAACGGGATGGTCAGCGACAATCATTTTCAATACCCTATTAAACTCTCTGAAAAAATTCGATTTCGGTTATCGCCACAGCATGACCCGTCACCGATGGATACACTTTCAATATTGTACATACGATCGAAGTAGTGTGAACAGCATTTACACTAAATTGTTGAAATGCCTGTGTATCTTTTAAGTGCTCAATAACATGATATTTACTGGGATAAAACGTAAGTCTTATCACGCGCGGCCTTGCTTCCGACAGATAGGCCTGAGGGGTGCCCGCCACACCTCCAAGCCATCCGATTTTATTGATGGTATCCGGTTGGGCAAACAAAATTGTCAGCCGGGCTCCCACCCCCGGATACTTAGATTTTTTGGGATAATTGGCGGATTGCCACCACGTATTGTCTGCGTCGTCCACGGCATAAGCAGGCGGATGAGCGGAGTTCGAACTGGTGGCATTTGCCCCCATGGCAAAAACCTGCGAATAAGTTACATTTACACTGTTTTCGGTGTTGTGATAGAGATTGACAAACCAATTTTGCATGCCGGGAGCGAAGGGGCCGACAAGAGAAAACAGCAAAATCAAAGCCAACGCTCCAAATACCACTCTCCCTATGATGCGCCAGACTCTCCCCTGGCTACCGGCCCCGGAGACTATTTTGCCCCACCGACCCGGCCTCCCGCCTGCCTCCACCAATTTGACATCCGTATGCCAATGTCTTTGCCACCATGACAAGGACTGATAAGGAACGGCTGCATTTTCTCCGACCGGAGAATTCAACTCATACCCGCAGCGTCTGCAAAATACCCTAAGCGGCGAATTGAATTGATCGCACCTAAAACAAAAGATATCGCCCGGCTGAGAGGTCTCTTCTTTTTCTTCTGGCCCCGGTTCCAACGTTTTCTTTGTTTTGGCAGCCGTAATAATTTCATCTGGTTTTCTGAGGGCTGTACTTCGCTGGCGAGTCTTTGAATTTACCCCTTCGGACACCGTGGCGGCAGCAGAGAGAATGGGTTGTGTCGCTTCCGTTACATCACCGGGTTTTCTGGCCGCAACGAAAGACTCTTTACCGTTTTGCAAAGTCTCGCTTTGGGCTGTCCCGGCTGTAGCCGTGACGCTGTTTTTAGACGACACGGCGGAAGAGTCCCCCGTATCGGAGTCAAGGAGCAGGATATCAGTCTTGCCGTTCCCTTCGGCTTTTGTGCCAAGAGCATCGCTCCCGTCGGCCGAAAATTCGCTTTTAGATTCGAGGGAGGAATCCGGGGTTTCGCCGGATCCATCAACGACCTCTGCCGATTTTGATTTTTGGCGTCTGTCTTTTATGGCTTGGCTGGCCATATAAACATCAAAATTTTCAGCCAGCAGATTGTTTGCTTTGCTGCGTACGTATCCTCCGAATTGGCCTCCCCGTTTATTTGAACCGGAGTGCTCGGTAATTGTCTGATTTTGAGTGCTGACTTCTCCGACATCCCGACCGACAGCGGCACTGTCTGCAACGGCTGTCTGGGATGCAGAGGGGGGCTTATGTACATGCAAGAAAATTGCAATTTTTTGCCAAAAATTTAGATGTAGTTCTGATGAAGACTCCGCCTCTTTTTCTTCTTCTTGAGGTTTAGCTGTGTCAACCGTTATAATTTGATCGCCATGCCAAGGCAAATATTTACCACATATACGACAAAATTCCTCACTGTCGTCATTTTTAGCGGAACAAACTTTGCATATAATCATGACGGGCGCTCAAAAATAATTTTGTGAGCCATATGGGCCGGCTTAGACACAGCAATAATGGTATCGAGTTTTTTGCTGTGGACAGTTCGCGGGGTGTCGGATGGAATTCTAATCGTTATGATATTCTCTGCAGTACCCGGTAAAGCGGCATTGGGAATCTCAGAATAGGCGCAGCCCCCGCTTTCCTCCACAACCGGCTCCGTGCCGAGGTAAATGGATAAATGCCGCTTCAGACCTTCCGCTGTACCTCTGATCGAAAACAGTTCGGTGGCGTTTTTCACCAAATCTCTTTTGCTTTCCTCAGGCCATGTTTCGTCCAATTCCTCAATACCGACCCAGCCAGCCAACCATGATAAAAAATCCAGCGGAGCGAAAAAGGGGTCGGTGTAGTACTCTTGGTTGTCAAGCACGGCCAATATCGGCGCTAAAACTGCGTCAAAAGCACTCATGAAACGCATTGTAAAATTGTCCTGCTGGTATATCGCCGGCAAAAGCGCGCCAAAAGAATACGAGGCGGCCGTATTATCGTTTGCGGCTCTCATAGGGCCAGAACCTTGACTTCGTGCCCGTAGGAAAACAGCAGAGCATTTTCTGCCAACTCTACATGCTGAACGGGGTGTCCTCTGTCACCGGTGAGCGGATCGGCCAAATACAATTGAACCTGTTCTACTAGTTCTACTCCGTGTACTCGTTGTAAAACAGCGTAAATTTCACCCGAGTGAACAGACCTGCCGAACGGCCAGCCTTTCCCTTCGTTCCCGCCGTAAATTGGATGCAAATGTCTGTACAGTGCCAGTCTGGCGTCTTCGGCAACCCGGTCCGGGTCGGCAAACAAACGCGCCCGCAGTTGGACGAGCACGGTTATGCCTTGGTAAAAAGGCGGTTCGACTATAACCCTTGCCCCTATTGTACGCCGCTTGTCGAGTTCGGCGGCTATGCTTGCCAACAACTCCCGGGATGGGGCCAAACGGGCAAAAGGCATCGTTCCGTCTTCGTCGTCTCCGACGGCGGGTACCACAAGCAGACGGACACCGTGCTCTTGATCATCGTGCATGACGGGAACGCAGTGCACTCTCGATACTCCCTGTGCGGCGGCTTTGGCCAAATGTTCATAATCCTCCACTGTAACGGCCCGACCCAAAGTTCTCAATGAAACAGGTCCTCTGACCTTTGCGTTTTCCAGGGTCTCCCCGTCCACTCCGCCCGTGGCCGGCTCCCTGTTTTCGACGGAAGCAACGAAATTAACCGGTGATTTTAAGACGCAAAGCGCCCCTCTGGCCACGTTTCCGTCTTGTCCGCCGCCGCTCCTGTATTGCCTGAGCCTTATGGCGGCACCTTTGGGAGGAACGGCGCCATAATTTTGGAATGTGCCGTCTTCAAGACGGATAGCGGGCCCAAAGCGAAGTTTTCCTTCGACTTTATCCAAAACAAAGCACTTATCAACGGCGGAACTTCCGGCAAACGTCTCGACTTCGTTCCATTCTTCAAAGCCTTCGTCAGTCGATACCTCTATGACATGCGGAGTCTGCGATACGATGACAGGCGTTTGCTGCAAAGTAAATTCCTGATTGGATACACCTTCCGAAACCCCCAGTATTTCGTTGTCGATGATATTGGCATGAACGGCTTTCGTCGTGCCGCCTATCGTGAAAGCACCCACATTTTCTATATGGGGAGACGAGGAGTAAAAAGGCTGACCTTCTTCCGGCTCCACAACCCGGCACCGTAGCCAGCCGGCCCGCAAGTTATTTATTACGGCAACTTCGTGTTCCGGAGGAATGTGCAACACAATATCGCCGGGCTGGTTGAGACCTGCCGTCGTATCCTGCTCCAGCTCGCAGGGGAGCCATTTCCCTCCGTCATAAGCTTCCCAGACTAGCGGTGGGTTGTTCGGATCCACGCCTACTCCCTCAATGTGGCACTCGAATCTGAGAGCGACCACGTTGGATGGAGCGGCTTCATCCAATCCCAGCAGAAGAACTTCACCCGGCATGGGAACTTGACTCAAGCAGGTAAATGAGTCTATGCCGAGTATCTCACTGTAGTCGATGGGAAGACCTTCCACGCTTACCGAAAGCACTTTCACCAAATTGACATTTTGAATAACCAAATTTTCAGCGGTTTCAAAAATAATCGGATCTTTTCTGCCTTCGCGCTTGGTCGAGACAATTGTGGAACGCGGAACTTCCACCGGTTGGTCTTGAGGCGTGCTCAGCCAAAAGGTTACGGATGTCTGTGCGGCCGAAGGAGGAAAAAGCTGTACCCCGATAAGATCCAGAAATTTGATGTAGTTGCGATCGGATACCTTATTCAACCTGTATGTCAGCTGATCCACCATGAAGGCGAATGTTTCGATAAGAGTGACGCCCGGGTCGGAAACATTGTGATCCGTCCACTCGGGGCAACGCTGTTGTACCAATCTTTTCGCGTCGTCAACATAATCCTGAAAACGCCTGTCATCTAAATTCGGTGCTTCTAAAGACACTTTTTACCCTTCCTCGGGAATAATATAGAACGGGAAAACCAAATTTCTTGGATCGTTTGTTCCTTTGACGGAGTACCTGATATCGATATACAAAACTCCGCTGTTGGCATTATCCAAACTCACGATAACATCATCGACTGTGATACGCGGCTCCCATCTGGCCAGCGACCTCCTCACTTCATAAGAGACCAGACCCGCCGTTGTCGCATCCGCGCTTGCGAACACATAGTCATGAATTCCGCAGCCAAACTCCGGACGCATCGGTCTTTCGCCAAAAGACGTCGACAAAATAAGCGTAATTGCCTCTTCGATTTCCTTTTCGCCGGAAACAAGCGCTATCCGTCCGGTTGCCGTGGTACGAAGAGGAAACGCCCACCCCGAACCAATAAACTCTCCCGCCACCCATATCTCCTATTTTGCTTTTTCCTTAAACAATTGCCTCAACACCTTTATCCGTTTATTGCCACCGTGGGAGCGGTTATAGATATATCCCCGTCCCCTTCCATGGCCACAGAAGCGCCGTTTATTTCCACGTCTCCTTCTCCTTCAATGGTCACGGAGGCACCCGAAAGGGACAACTCGCCGGTGGCCTCCAAGGACAAGTCTCCCTCTGCGATAATTGCTATATCCGTGGCACTGATCTCAATATTGCCTTCCGCGTTATAAATACTTATCAGTTGCTCTTCGGCATTCAAAAAGATGCCGGCCACTTCGTCGCCGGTTTGGATAATAATGCCGCTTTGTTCTTCCGCGTCATAGAAGGTGATGTTATGCAAAAACCTGGAACTTATTCGCCGCTCCGTCACCAAGCCGCTGGCGTCGTCAATTAATTCGGGGGACGCACCGGGCTCAACAACTGGCGAATAAAGACCGCCCAAAACATAAGGTCTGCTCGGATCACCCATTTCGAAAGCAACCAAGACTTCCGTACCTATTTCCGGGACAAAAAGGGAGCCAAAAGCTTCGCCTGCCCCAAAGTAAACACACCTCACCCAGTCTGTCAGTACCGGCGTGTCACCCATCCATGTAAAGATCAGCTGTACGCGGCCCTGCTCTTCCGGATCCCTGGTATCCGTGACGGTTGCCGAAACCACACCGGGAATCCTAAACGGTTCGTGTATGCCGGCCCCGCCGCTGACGGATCCGCTTTGATGTCCCGATGACAGGCTGTAGAGGCTTCTGTCTTGCCAGCCGCTTACGGAAAACTGTGTCACGTAACCATATTCGGCATCAAATATATGTTTGGCGGAAGTCAAAGTATATCCGCCGTCAAAAATCGTACCCGCTCCGACCAGGTTGACGGCGACTCCGGCTTTCATGGTAGGGTTGCCCGCCGCCTCTCCGTCAATAGCCACATATGATTCAGCGATCTGGTTGCCTATCGAAGCTGCCTTGGTTTCGGCTGCGTCCTCATTGTCGGTCGGATACCAAAGATGCACAAAAGAGTTGGCGCCGGCAGCGGAGGACATCTCTGCGGGCTGAATGGCAATCTCGGTGCCGATGACTTCCGCGGGAGACCCTCCGAGCACCGGCTCTCCCTCTATGGGGCTCCAACCCATTACCTGTACGTCTTCGACCTGCTCGTTGCTCCTGACTACCGCCCTGATCCTCATGACGTTTTGTCCTACTACGATTTGGGAGGAGGTAGAGAAATCAAAAGTGCCCGGAACGTCTCCCGCCACGGGAGCCGTGATCGGGGCAAAATTGAAAAACCCATCAGACATCCAAGCCCGATATCCATTGTCGCTGGCCAATTTTTGGATAAATTGCCAATCGGTCACGCCTGCCTGCACTATGTACTGTATCAGATTGTCGGTCGCAACCACCTCGCCCGGCGCCACTCCGTTTTCGGCCAAAATTTCTCCCACGATGTCGGAGGCCAACATCTCCTGAAAAAATCTCGTCTTTTTCCCCCGTTGCAGCATATGGGAAAAGTCAAGACCCCTTATTGTGGTTTTGTTGCCGTCTACGTCGTATTCAAACTCTATGGCAGTTATTTCCCCGACAGTGAGGGGAAGACCCTCGGTATCGCCGGCGTTAACTATGATGGAAATTTCAGCGCCTATGACAAAACCGCCCAAGTCGACTATGTCTGTGGCGGGATCGCCGGCCCCCGGATTGATAAAACATATTTCAAAGACATCGGGGAGATGCATGCTGGTATCCACGCTGACTTTGTTGAGCTGATCTACAATAGTCGGATCCAGTGGGGAACCCTCCAACAAAATAATAACCGAACTGGTCCAATGCGTATCCATCTTGACTCCTAAGATTTTGCCGTTGCTTCACTCAACGGGGGAATCAAAAGGGTGGTTCCCGGATCCAGCCGCATGGGATCTTTAATATTGTTAGCGTGCGCCAAAGCCCTCCATAAAGTCGGCCTGCCGTATTCGGCATACGAAATGGATTGCAGAGTGTCTCCTGCGACGACCGAGCGGACCCTGCGGGCCGTACCTCCGGAAGTGGGATTTTGCTTTGCCATCGCGAGGGGTATTTCTTCCATACTGATACTGCACTTCGCCCTGATGGGAGTGCCGTCTGGGCGAAACAACGTATACTCGACGACGACGCTTGACACAAAAGCCAAGAAGCCGGTATTTAGACCCCAGCCAAACAGCACAAAGGGCGGCGAGGGTTTCATTAGCATGACGGAAAGCATTGTCGGCTTACAGCAGTCAAACAATAAATCAATGTCCGACTGTATCCCGCCGTTTTCCGAATAAGTGGCGTCAAGAAATACTTCCACATCCATTTTACGGGGACCGGCGCCTTTCCAAACGGGAATTGAGGCAGAGGAAGCGCCCACATTCTTCGGACGCTCCCAGACGGCTGCTTTGGTTACCGTATAGCTGAGAGGATTGAACAAAAACGTTATCTTGTTTCCCAGACTGCCGCCCGCCGCCGTTTGTCCGGCCGCCAAGGTGGATTCGCCCATGGATGCGGCCTGCCCTCCGCTTCCCCCCGAATTGCTTGCACCCTGCAAAGCGCTGCTTGCCGATGTGGCGCCTTCTGCCGCAATAGCCCCGGCCAAACTTGCGGCAAGAGCTCCTCCTGCCGGCGAAGAGGGGGCTATTATCAGGAGATAAGCTTTTTCCAACTTCATGGTTGAGCTTATTTTGCCGGCCGTTGAACTGTCTAATGCATTCGATATGTCACTCATCTTTTACACCTCAAGCTAGACTTTTGAAAATATCGTCTTTGGTATCGCTCGGATCCAGCATGATCGCGGAGTAGGCCATTTCCAACGTTTCCGTGGCGGGACGGGGATCGCTGGAGCTGAATTCCGGACCGGTCCAGCGGACCGGTATTACGCCTACCAGAGACCAGGCAAATACGATGCTTCCGTCCGGAGCCAAAGCCGACAGTCTTGCCGAAGTCGGCTTAATACCGGGTATGCTCATTTTATTCAGCCATGCCATAGTTTTTGCCGTATTGGGCCCGATCGGCCTCGTCACCTGAAGGTTGGTGTATTTAAATCTGCCGGGAAGCTGGTGCACGAAGATTCCCACTCCGCCCTCTTGCCTTTGCTCTGTTTCTATTTCTATGCCGAGCCCTGAACAAGTATCAAAAATACCCAAATCGGTTCCGTCTATTTCCAAAGAAAAATATATACCTACTACCGTGTCTTTTGTTTGATCGCTCATCTTTCCTACCTATGTAAACCTGTGATCATGCCGGACCTTTCACGATCTTTTTCTATTTCCGCCTTTATTTTTTGACTTATGTGCGGATAAACTTTAGCCGCCAATTTTCTTAAGTCATCTTGCGAAAGGCCGGAAACCAGATCGGAAGTTTGCTCACCCGCTTCGCCCTGCGAAGAATTCTTTTGGCCGTTTTCCTGGTCTCCGCCATCCGTGTCGCCGATTGGCCCGCCGGAAAGTTGACTTTCGAAGAAGTTGCTCACCGAAGAAAATTTTTTGGCGAGTTTGGGGAAAGGCGCTCGTTGCAACGATACGGGAGGCGTTTCCTCTCCATGACTTTTGACGGCAACAGACTTGGGTGAAGAAGCGGTCTTTGCCGTGCGTTGCACGGGATAGCGGAGAGCGGTCTGCCGTACGGCTGTGTGTCCCGGAATAAAGTTTTGCCCGTAAAGCGCCGAACTGCTTTCGGTGCCGGAGGCCGATACGGGATGCTGACCCGTCCGTGGCTGAAGGAGCAGAGATGTTCCGTGGCCGGGTCCGTAAGAGATTCCGGGTGTTTCGGTACCCGCAAAACTTTGCGAAGCTGCAAACTGATCATGAATTTTGACGGCGGGAGGCGTGTTGCCCGGGTTTCTTTCCGACAGGCGTTGAACACTCAGATTGACCGATGAAACCTCCGTATGCCATTTTGGCGGCACCGGTTTTCTTGGTGAAGCCACGGTCATTTGTTTTCCGGAAGAATCACCCGCCGGCGCAGGTTGCGGCAACCCTGATCTTTGAATCTGTGGTTTCGTGAGTATACCGGAGAGCCCGTTGTCGAAACGCAATGCGGCGGGAGCCGACTGAGGGGAAAGGTTAGTTCCTTCCGGTCCGAATGAGGTTGTTCCCGTATCGTTCTTTTCGGGGGGCCTCTCGCTGAGAAATTGCCGCGGGGACGGTTGTGTGTTTAAAAGCGTCCGTTGCCACACAGGGCCCGAGTCCGACGGCACGCTGATGTCGGAACCGTGCCGCTGCCCTTTTTCTGGCGCATTGCCAAAGTTTGGATAATTGTTTTCCGCGTAATTGCTTTCCGTCAGGATTTGTTTGAAACCGATCAGAGAAACGGACTCCCGGTCCGGAAGAGGCGAATCGCCGCGTTCTGCCCAGATAGACCTTTGCGCTCCGGCCGTTTCGGAAAAGTCGGATTCCAAAACAGCGGTGTCTGTCCCGGGGGATTTCATTGCCTGGTTTCCGAGAGGCTTGACCGCAACGCTTTTTTTCTGCAAATCCAGTCTTTGCAAGGGAACGGGTCCCAGGGAAGGAACGCCGTGCGGTATCGGCGGCGGATCTCTCCGTACCGTTTCGGCGGGTTTGGCGGCGTCTTCTTGCCGACGCTCCGGCATAATAAACGGCATCTGGGAAGGAGGGGGTTGCGTTGTGCCCAGATTGGCAAAACTTACTGCCGAATCGGGCGTTTTACCCATGGGGGGACCGAGTTTCAAAGGAGAAGGGTGGTTGTGCTTTTCCGGCCGTTCACGTTGAAGCACCAAGGGGAGATCCGGGACTTCCGGCTTATCGGCTTCTTGTGTCGCATCCGTCAGAACGGCGGACGAGTCCGGAGAGGAAATGAGAGGAGCCGTTTCGGAGATATTTCCCGAATGGGAACCTCGGTCATCCCGTGAAACGGGCGAGGGGGCTTGCGGAACTCCCCCCTGTCGGGCTTCCGGGGCCGGAGGAAGTCCGGCGGACGCCGGGGAAGAGGTTCCCGGTCTTTGGGAAAAAGAGCCGACTTCGGCTGCTCTCAAAAGTTGCACCGGCTTAAGAGTCCTAAATACCTGCGTGTCTTGCGGAGCTTTTACCAATTTACTTACCGAGACACCCCCGCTCAAAAGCGAAGAGGCCGAGAGCTTGCCGGGGGATGCCGCAGAAAGACTTCTCTGGACATAGGGGCTTTGTCCCGGAAGATCGGGCCGAAAAGTCGGGCCTTGTTTCGAAAGATCCGGCCGCGCAATCGGACCGGTCGGAGTTGGTGCCTCCGTCACGGATCCGGAAACGGCTTCGGCAACGACAGGACGATAGCCTACCACCTGTTTTGGCGTCAAAGGATCGGGGTTGGCAAAGGTTTGAGCGGATTTTTTCGGCGAGGAAAAAGCGATTCGCTGAAGCGGCGTCTCCGATCTGTTTTCTCCCGGAAAACCCCGTCCGGAGTGCCTGTGCGGCAAAAGAAGATCAGAGGAGCCGAGCGCCTCCCCCTGATCTTGGAAATCCGTTGCCGGAGGCGTCAAAGGGGATTTGATGACCGCAATGCCCGTCGCTTCGCCGTTTGGCCCAGAAAGAGTCTTGTAATGCGAAAGCGGCGCCAAGGTTGTAGTGGGATCTTGCCATGCGGACAGCGTCCGTCCCCAGTCGGTATTTAAGGTCGGCGAAATACGCCCCACGCTGAGTCCCGTGGGAGCCAGGGAGCGCCAGGCTTGGGACGACAGACTTACGGCAGGGTCGGCTTTTCCCGGGGTTTCGCGCTGGAGTGGCTGATTGTCTTGAGCATGAATCGTGTCATGACTTTGATCTAAGCGCCGTTTGCGACCCCATAGCTTCATTGGTGTCTACTTCCTGACACTTTAGACCTCCTCGGACATGCGCCTGTTTATTTGAGCAATTTCTGATATAAGCCTCTGCCTCAAAGGGTGCTCTAAATCAAGTATTTCGTCGAGCCCCCAATGGAAATGATAAGCCACGTACGCAACTTCTTGAAACAGCCTGTCGGTTGCGTACGTCATGATTCCCCCAGGCGACCACCAGCCAAATCAACCGAAAACTCTTCCTGACATGCCGGACATTTGACGGCGGCCAAAGTATGGCCTTCCGAATTCACCCTGCGATACAGGTCTTGGAGAAAGGCCAAGTCGGAAGCAAACAGATTTTCTACGACGTTTGCATTGACGGAGTCCGCTTCCAAATCGCCCAATCTCGTGATGACCCTTGCCAACAGCACGACGGTCAGATAAGGGGGATTTGCCCTGACCCTGTCGTCGTGCAACGGCAAAAGTTCGTCCCGAGCCGTGGCAAGCCTCATCGTGCCCGTTCTGTGCAAACGGCCTTCTTTGTCCACATAACCTCGCGGCAAGACAAAATCAAATGAGGTTTGCAACCTGTCCGGTACGTCAGCGGTTTGACTGTTCTGGCGAACCGGCTTTGGCTCCGCAAAAGTATCCGTTTCGGAAGATTCGCTTGCTTCAGTCGTTTGTGTCGAGACTTCGGCCTGCGAAGATCCGGGGCCTCGCCTCATCACGCCGGCTCTATACCCTCATGGGCAATTGTCAGCTTTTCCGTCAGGATCGTGGCGTCGCCGGCTTTCATCTGACCGTACTCGATGCTCTTGGCCCACCCGTTTACAAATTTAAAAGACTTGACAGGCACACCCATGTAGTCATAGATATTGATCTGCCCGCCTTTTCTGGCGCTTAGCATGTTGCCTTCGAAAACCTGGCTGATCCAATTCTGCCAGCTCTTGTCACCGGTAACACCGCGTGTCAGAGTAAACTCGCCTATTTTCTTACGGCCCGGGAGCATTTTGTTGATGTACTTCCCGTCCGAAGTATTGTGCTTGAGTTCAATGGAATCCACTTCCAATTTAATTCCGTCGATTTCTTGAATTTCTTTTATTTCGATCCCGTCGATTTCCAGACCGAACGACCAACCGACACCGGTATCCCAAATTGGCAGTCCCAT
>JAEHJW020005373.1_pt1 | contig 15426 bp, 24 predicted proteins | sample 9271431 | NCBI WGS metagenome assembly JAEHJW02
CGCCTCCGGTGGCGGTGGGATAGACTCACACTTCGGTTTCACCCAAGCGCTCGTGGCTCAATGGATAGAGCAGCTGACTACGGATCAGCAGGTTGGGGGTTCGAGTCCCTCCGAGCGCGCCATAGATCGTCTGGCGTACACAGGTCCCATGGCGTGACGCCCAGCACCGCCGCGGCCGCGTCCAAGTCCTCGAGCTGCCACTGCGTCTTGCCCCACCAGCGGTCCGCCAACGTGCGCGCCGACATGCCCATGGCCTTCGCTAGCTGCACCTGACTGAGGCCCCGCCGACTAGCCAGGGCTCGGATGTTGGACGCGACGAGTCCCGGCATCGTGGACTCATCGGCTGGGACGAAGGTTCGTGGTCTCGGCATGCAGTCAAGGTACAGCGATAGCGGGTATCCCGCTGACATCTGAGGGATTCCTCAGCGTGTCGCACCTGTCGATAGCGGAGATTCCGCAATGATCGCGCCATGACTTACACCGTGACCGCGCACCTGCGCGGCGAGCTCGCCAAGGCCGGCCATACGCAGCTACGCGTTGCCGCCCTGCTCGGCCTATCGGTTCGGGCTGTCTCTGATCGCTTCACCGGCAAGACAGAGTGGCGCTGGGGCGAGATCGTGCGCCTGTGCGAGGCGTACCCCTCGCTGCTCGACATCCTGCCCACCGCTGCCGTTCTCGACGCGGCCATGGCGGCGGCAGCATGACCGACGCGCCAAACTTCGCCGACGCGGCCGCCCGGCTGATCGATCTTGCTGAGGCCGCGATCGCGCTCGAGGAGTACAAGACCTGCCTCAGCATCAACCTTCCCGGCATGACCTACGCCGAGCACCAGGAGCTGACGCGACTCACCAACCGACTCGCGGCAGCCGCCAAGGCATACGGTCGGCTCGGGGTCCGACCGTGAAGAGGCATGGCCGCGACTGGGTACCTGGCCGCCGCTCAGGGCCGAGCGAGGCCCAGACTATGCCGACCGTCGACGGCCTGGTCGTCCACCTTGGCGAGGTCCTGAACACGCGTACCGGCGAGACCCTGAGCCGTGACGACGGACAGCCCGTGTTCTGGCGCTGGTGGGCCGTGGCGGTCACCCTGCCCGGCCGGTGCCGCTCATGCGGCCGCGGCGACGCGCTCCACTGGCAGGGCTGTCCTGTGGTGGCCGCTTGACATGGGTTACCAGCTAGCCACCCGGGCCATGCTCTGGTCCCGGGTGCTGACCCCCCGAGAGACACTCACGCTCGTCGCCATGGCCCTACAGGCCCGCGACGACGACACCCGGCCCATGTACTTCGGAGGATCGGCCGCGCTCGTCCTGGCCACCATCGGGCGCCACCACGACCCCGCTGGCCCCACGTACGCAACCGACAAGGAGACCGTCCGCCGCGCTGTCGCGTCCCTCGTCCGCGCCGGCGCCGTGACCCGCGCCCGCGAGGCCGTCAACGGCTCACGCGCCGTCTACGAGCTGCACGTGGACGCCCTGCCGCTCCCCGGCGTCGACGACCGCCCACCTGTGGACAACGTGGTCAGCATCGCCACCCGCCGGGCACCCCAGGGGCAACGAAACGTTGGCCCTCAGACCCAACAAAACGTTGGCCCTCAGACCCAACAAAACGTTGGCCCTCAGGGGCAACAAAACGTTGGCCCTAGATAAGAGAACTCAAGAGGAAGACAGAGGAAGATGAGAGGACACCTAGTAAGCGCGGAAGGTAGCGACGCGCGCGCGATGGCTGTGGACAAGTCGGCAGACCTCGAGCACGCGACCGCCTCGCGTCCTGCTCGGCGTCGGGTGACAAGCAGCAACGAGGACGTGCGAGTGCCGGACTGGGCAAGCATGCTCGCCGGCTGCCCGTCACCGACACCCGAGACCCTGACAACCTCGGGACTGCTCGGCGTCGTGCTGCCCGTGCCCGAGTGGGACTCTCACACCCTGGCCTGGTGGCGCGAGCAGGCACGCCTCCAGCTCGAAACCCTCATGGTCACCCTCGGCCGTCGCCGCACGTCGCCAGTCGAGACCAAGCACGTACCCGGCTACGTCCTCGCACGCGTGGCGAGCCGCCGACTGTGAACGCGCCCACGCCCTGGTCGGGGTCGACCGTCCGGCGAGCCCGGGCCGCATGGAAGTCGCGACTGCCGTGGCTGTGCTGCCGATGTGGCCGGCCGGTCGTGCCCCGCCCGTGGCTGCCGGCCGACGGCTGGCAGGTCGACCACTGGCCGATCTCGCGTGAGGACGGTGGGACCGAGACTGCGCCCGCTCACTCGGAGTGCAACATGCGAGCCGGCGGCCGACGCGGCGCCGAGATCACCAACGGCCGGCGGCGAATCGAACAGCGCACCACCGACCGAGACCGCAACATCAGAGGACTGTGAGGTACGTCACCAGGTGAATACGAACCAGCCCGCTCTCGTCGAGTCTTTTGAGCACGCCGGACAGCCCACGCTACCGCGGCCCCTCCCGTTTTCTCCCTACGGGGCCGCGACGGTGCGACGAATCGCACGCCCGACCGAACTAAGCCGCATCCCGCGGGGTACGAACATCGCCACCGCGCGCCACGGCGCCGAGCTGCTCGGCATGCCGCTGCACCGTCAGGGCGAGGAGGTCGCCGCGCTGCTCAACGCCGAGAACGTCAAGGGGCTGCCGCTGTACCAGGAGGCCGTGATCCTCGAGCCGCGCCGCGCGTCGAAGACCACCGCGATTTGGTCCGACACTCTCGGCAAGGCCGCCACGATCCCCGGGTGGCGCTGTGTGACCGCGGCTCAGGACGGGCTGCGCGGCCGGGCGATCATCCGCGAGTTCATGCGCGTGCTCGAGCTGCGCGACTTCGAGGGCGCACGCAACCCGGCCAACCGCATGGGCCGGCTGTTCTGGTCGGCCGGTAGCGAGGCGATCGAGTTCAACAACGGGTCGCGTATCTGGGTCGTCAAGCCCGAGCCTGGCGCGTTCCGATCGGCCGCCGCGGATCGCATCATCCTCGACGAGGCCGGCGAGCTGTCCGACGACCTCTCAGAACGGTTGGTCGCCGGCGCGCTGCCGCTCATGGACACCCGGCCCACGGGCCAAATCATCATCACCGGCACCCCGGGCGAGACCCGGTCCGGGCTGCTGTGGGACCGGCTACAGCTCGCGCTCAAGCCGAAGGCGAAGGCCGGCCTACTCACCTACCGGCTGCGCGACGACGAGGAAATGGTCACCGTCGACGACGATGGCCGGCTAGGGCTCGACCGCAACATGCTGCGCCGCGTGCACCCCGGGATCGGCACCCTCACCACGTACGACCTGATTGCCTCCCGGCTGCTCGACAACCAGATGACGCGTACCAAGTTCGAAGCCGAGTACGGCTGCCGCTGGCCCCTCGACGCGTCGGTGGCCGCGATCTCGCCGGCCGCGTGGCGCGGCTGCCGGGCCGTCGACGACGCCGGCGCCCCGCTGCCCCTGCCCGACCGGCCCGACCAGGTCGGCATCGGGTGGGACGTGGCACCCGACAGCAGCACCGCCTCGCTGGTCCTCGCATGGCGCGACGCCACCGGCCGTGCCGTGCTCGAGCTGGTCGGCTACCGGCCCGGCACCGACTGGCTGCCGGCCGCGGCCGAGCGGGCCGCGCTCAAGTTCCGCGTCCCGGCCGGATACGACCAGATCGGCGCTAACCAGGACGTGGCCGACGTGCTCACCCGCTCCCGGGTGCGGGTCGCCGGCCTGACGCTCAAGGCCATGCAAGGCGCGGCCGCGCGGCTGGTCCGCGAGATCGAGTCCGGGAACCTGCGCCACTACGGACAGGACGACCTCGACGCGGCCGTGGCCGGCGCCGCATGGCGCACCCAAGGAGACGGGGGCCGGCTGTTCGCCCGCAAGGCGTCGACCGCTGACGTGTCCCCCCTGGTCGCCGCCTCAGTCGCCCTGTGGCAGTACGACGAACGCGCACGACGCGAACGCCCAGTAATCACCTACGCCTGAGAGGACCTCAAACCATGATCGACGCCGGCCTGCCGAACGCCCCCGTACTGGCCATCTGTGAGGAAGGCGACTGCACGGTGCGAATCCTGACCGTGTCGCGCCAAGCCGCACAGGAGGCCCTCGCCCGCCACGTCGCGCGAACCCATCCCGGAGTGGTGAACCCGGCCCAGAAAGCCGCCCAGAAAGCCCGCGCCCGGGAGCGGACACGCCGATCCGTGTCAGGCAACTAGGCCGTTTGTCCGGTCCCCCGGTGGAGAGTTCCGGTCGTGGGACTCATGGACTGGCTCGGGCTGAGCAGCTCGGCAGTGGCCGCGATCGCCGGCGACAGTGGCGCGGCCCTCACCACGCCCTGGTCGAGTAACGACCTGAGCCGTGTGGTCTGGTCCGACGTGACCGGAACGAAGGCTCCCGGCGTGACCCGGGCCGACGCCATGCGCGTGCCGTCGATCGCCCGCGGCCGCGCCCTGATCGTCGGCCAGCTGTCACAGCTGCCGCTGGTCGCGTTCGAAGGCGAGAACCGGCTGTCCGATCCCGACCAACCCACATGGCTGTACCGCACCGATGGGCTGATGTCGCCCCGCGCCCGGACCCTGTGGACACTGGACGACCTGATGTTCTACGGCGTGTCGCTGTGGAATACCAGCCGCGACATCCGCGGCCGCATCCTCGCCGCGAACCGCCGGCACCCGGAGCTGTGGCGCATCGAGAACATGCGCATCGAGCTGCGCGACAGCACGACCGCCAGGTGGCGGCCCGCCGCACCCGGTGAGGTCGTCCTGATCGAAGGCCCCCAGGAGGGGCTGCTGACGATCGCCGCCGATACGATCCGGGCCGGCCTCGACCTCGAGGCCGCGTGGGCTCAGCGGGTCGCCGCGCCCGTGCCCCTGGTCGAGCTGCACAACACCGACCCGAACATGCCGCTAACCGAGACCGAGTCCGCCGACCTGGTCGCATCGTGGGAGGCCAAGCGCAAGACCGGCGGCACCGCGTACACCCCGGCCGCTATCCAGGTGATCCCGCACGGCACCACCGCCACCGACCTGTACGTGCAGGGCCGTAACGCGATCCGGCTGGACGTGGCCAACTACCTGTCGCTGCCGTCCGCGCTGCTCGAGGGCGCCCTAGCCACTGCGTCGCTGACCTACTCGACGACCGCGACCAAGCGCAACGAGCTGTCGAGCCTGTCGCTGACCTACTGGTCGAGCCCGTTCGAGGGCCGGCTGTCGCTCGACGACATGATCGAGCCCGGCCGCTCCATCCGATTCGACATGGCCCAGCTCGCCGCGCTCGACGAGCCGGCCACGACCCCCACCGGGAAGGACTGAGACATGCCGCTCACCGTCACCTACCCCAACGGCCGGCTGACCGCCTCGGCGGCCGAGCGGACCCTGTCCGGCCAGCTGGTGCCGTTCGGGCAGGTCGGCTACACAAACCTCGGCGCGCTCACCGTCGACGCCGGCGTGCTCACCCTGCCGGCCGACCCGGCGGCGCTGGTCCTCAACCGCGAGCACGACGCATTAACGCCCATCGGCCTGGGAACGTCCGTGGTCGAGACCGCGTCCGGGATCGACGCCACGTTCCGCGTGATCGCCACCAGCGCCGGCGACGACGCCCTGGTGGAGGCCGCCGAAGGCGTCCGCACCGGCCTGTCCTTCGAGGTTGACCAGCCCGTGATCTCGGGCGGCCGGCTCATGTCCGGCGTCCTGGTCGGCGCCGCACAGGTCGTCCATCCTGCGTTCGACTCGGCCCGCCTGGCCGCCTCACTGCACCCCGACACCCCACCCACCGACCCCGTGGCGCCCGCCACGGCCACCGAAGGAGAAAACATGTCCGAGCCCACGGCGGCCGTCGAGCCCGCCCCCGTCCTGACCGCGTCCGTGCCCGACGCCGGCCTGACCGCCACCACCGGCGCCGGCCGCCGGCTCGAGTTCGGAACCGACGAGCTGTACCGGGTCCTCGCCGCGTACAACGGCGGCCACCGCACCCCCACCCTGCTCGCGGCCCTGGCCGACGTCATCCCGGCCAACATCCTCGGCCTCGAACAGCCCCAGTACGTGGGCGAGCTGTGGTCCGGGACGGCCTACCAGCGCCGCTACGTGCCACTGTTCAACCACGCCGACCTCACCAGCTTCAAGGTGTCCGGCTGGCGTTGGGTCACCCGGCCGGCTGTCGCCGCCTGGACCGGCGGCAAGACCGCGGTCCCGTCCGCGGCGATCGCGACCATGGCAGTCGAGATCGACGCCAAGAGGATCGCCGGCGCGCACGACATCGACCGCAAGTTCCGCGACTTCAACGATACGGCGTTCTTCGCCGCCTACTTCGCCGCCATGACGGAGTCCTACAAGCGCGTGTCCGACGTGGCCGTGCTCACAGAGGCGCTCGCCGCGTCGACGGTCGTGGCGCCCGGCGCGGTCCCGGCCAACGTGAGCAAGGCCCTGTCCGCGATCGTCGACGGTGTCGTGGCGATCCTCGACGACACCGACACGATGCCCGACTGGGCCGTGGTCTCGACCACGCTGTGGCGTGACCTGCTGCTCACCCGCGAGCAGGACCGCCTCGCCTACCTCAACGCCGCCCTGGGGTTCGAGAACGGCGAGCTGAACACGTTCAAGATGCTGCCGTCCGGCGCGCTCGCCGCCACCGACGTGCTGGTGGGCACCCGCTCCGCGGCGACCGTCCACGAACTCGGCGGCGACGCACCCATCCGGGTGGAGTCCCTCGACGTGAGCCGCGGCGGCGTCGACGAAGGCGTCTTCGGGTACTACGCCGTGAACGTCCACGACGCGGCCGGCCTGGCCAAGGTCACCACGCTCTGACGATGACCACTACCTGGCTCACGTTCGACGACCCCCGGCTGCCCGTGTGGTGGCCGGCGGCCGCCGACATGCTCACGGGCGACCTGCAGGCCGTGCTCGAGCCGGCACGGGTCCAGTGCGAAGCGTTCGCGCCGGCCCTGCCGGCCGACACGGTCGGGGCCCCGGTCAACTACCTGATGGCCCAGGCGTACCAGGCCCGCGCGCTATCCCGGCTCGGGATCACGGGCGACAACAACGGACAGTCTGACCTCGGCCCCCAGGTGACGCTGTGGCCCATGGACTGGGCCGTGAAGGCGCTACTGCGCCCACCCGGTAAGCCGGTCGTGCAGTGAACGGCCGCGACCACGTCCTGGCCGTTCTCGCCGCTGGACTCGACCCGGCCCGCTGGCTGGTCCCCACGACCGGGCAGCGGCCCGACAGCAACAGCCGCAACGTGGCCCTGGCCTACACCGACCACGTCGACCGGGCCATGCGCGGCAGTATCCGCCACCTGGTCGAGACCGTCGACCTGGTCGTGGTCGTCCGCGAGACCCGGGCGGACAAGCTCGACCCCGCGCTGGACGCGGCCCTGCTCGAGGTCCTCGAGCTGCTCGAGCCTGACGACGCGATCGCCTGGACGACCGCGACCCGTACGGCCATAGATGACACGTTCGAAGGCTGGACAATCCCGCTCACCGTTGTGTGCAAGCTCACCTAGGAAGGCTGAACCATGGCAACGATCAAGACCCCCGTGACGGCACCCGTCACGATGCGCACCACCCGCGTGCTGTTCAAGCTCGCCGGCGCCCTCGACTACGTCGACCACAGCGACGCGATCGACGAAATCACATACACCCCGTCACAGTCGGGCGGCTCGACGTTCGTGGCCGTCAACGGCGCCACGATCCAGGACCCCGGACAGGAGACCTGGGCCGCGACCCTCAACCTGGTGCAGGACCGCGACCCGGACGGATTCCTGCGCTGGCTGCTCGCCAACAGCGGCACGAAGGCCGAACTGCGCGCCAAGTTCGCCAGCGACGACACCGACGAGGGAGTGCTGACCGTGACCCTGTCCTCGGCCGGCATCGGCGGCAAGGCGTCCGCGATCGCCACCAGCTCGGTCACGTTCGCCGCTGACGGCAAGCCCGCGTTCTCGGCGCCGATCGTCTGACGCTGAGAGGCCCTGTCGTGCTGTCACTGATGAGCAAGGACGCGCCGCGTGAGCTGCGCGCGGCCGTCCTTGCCATGCGCACAGCCGACAAGGACATACGCCGCGACGTGAACACCCGCACCCGTACCGAGTTCAATTCGGTATGGCGGGACGAGATCGCCGGCCGCTCGAGGCTGCCCCAGGACCGCATCGTGCTCGCCCAGGGCGCCAGGATCGCCGGCGGCAACCCGCCCACGTTCGTGGCCGGCTCGGGCAAGCGCGTCAAGGGCCACGGTGGTGGGCTGGTGCCGACCCGGGACTGGCCCGGGTGGGAGTACGGGGCGGGCCCCAAGGTCGTCACGTACACCCGCCGGCCACGCCGCGGCCGCACCCACCAGGTAACCCGCAACGTGACCGCTGGCCGGCCACGTAGGACCCCGGGCGGCCGTGTTCTCGGCCCGGCCGCTCGGGCTGTCCTGCCCCGTGTGGCGTCCTACTGGGTGCAGTCCGTAATCCGGGCATGGCTCGACGCCGCCGAGACCAGGAGCTAGCACCATGGCGAAGCCGTTCAAGATCGACCTAGTGGGCGACGCGCGGGGATTCCTGCGCGCCGGCCGTGACGTGGCCGACCAGCTCGAGCAGGTGGCCGACAGTCTCGACCAGGTCGCCACCGAATCGAAGGCCGGCGCCGACACCCTCGAAACCAAGTTCACCGACGCGTACAAGACCGTACGGACCGAGTCGTCCAAGACCGGTAAGGCCATCGGTGACGACATCCACGACGGCACCCGCAAGGCCGCCGAAGGCGTCGACGACTTCAAGGGCGAAGCCAAGTCCTCGGCCAAGGAGGCCGCCGCGTCGTTCTCGGGCGAATTCTCCGACGTGGGCGACCTCATCCAAGAGGTCCTCGCCAACGCGTTCGAGGGGTTCGGGCCGGCCGGGCTGGCCGCCGGCGCCGCGGCCGCGGCCGGTATCGGGCTGCTCATCAAAGGACTACAGGACGCGGCCGACGCGGCGGCCGCCACGAAACAGGCGACCATTGACCTAGCCGGCGAGCTGGCAGACGTCAAGGGCAACCCGGCGGCCCTCGACTGGGCCGCGAAGCTGCGCACGCAGCTGTCGGAGATTGTCGACACCAAAGAATGGTGGGAGTTCTGGCAGGACCAGCCCAAGACACGGCTCGAGCAGTGGAGCAAGGCCGCCAAGCAGTACGGCCTATCGATTGCCGACATGGCCCGGTCGTCGACCGGGGACATGGGAGCTCTCGAGCGGGTCACCCGGCAGCTGGACGAGCAGATAAACAGGCTGAACGCCACCTATGTTCAGACCGCCGGCGGTGGCGCCGAGTGGCAGGCGGCCCAGCCTGACCTTGCCGCGCTGACCGCGCTGCGTGACGAGCTGACCCGGCAGGCGGGCAGCGTAGCGGCCGCCTCGGACATGTACCGCACGATGCAAGAGGCTATTGGTGGCGTGACGACGACAACCACCGAGACGCTGCCGGCCGCGTCGACCGCCACCAGCGACTACACGCGCGCCGTACAGACGGCCCTCGACGGCGCCGGCCAGTCGTGGGAGGACTACATCACCAAGGGCAAAGTGAACCTGGCCGAGTACAACAAGGCCATTGAGTCGGAGCGGGCCGCCATCGTCAAGTACGAGTCCAACCTGCGCACCGCGTCACAGGCCCTGTCTGGCGAAGCCCTGGCCTATATCCAGGCCCTCGGGCCGGCCGCGGCGCCGCTGCTCCAGGCCTACATCGATGCCCCGCTGGCCCAGAAACAGCGCACCGCCGCCAACTGGGCCGTGCTCGGCCGTACGGCCAAGGATTCATTCATCGCCGATCTCAACCTGACCAGCGCCGTAGACCAGGCCGTGGACGCAGCGAACGCCAAGCCGCGGGCCCTGCACGTACGGGCCCAGCTCGACAAGCTCGACCTCCAGCGCCAGGCACAGGAGGCCGCCGCGGCCATTCCCATGGTGAATATCAAAGCCCGATTCGTCGGCATGACTCCAGCGATCGGATAGCACATGACCACGACACTCAAGACAGTGAACGGCGACGGGTCGACCGCAACGACCCTCACGCCGCTCATGGTCGACGGTCTCGACTGGGAGCAGCCGCTCAACCGTACGGCCTTCCAGCCCGTCCGAGACGCGTACACCCGGCTGCAGCTCGGCACCGTCGGCAAACCCAAGGCCATGCTGACAATCCTGCTCGGCTCGCTGTCCGACCTGACCACGCTGCGCACCATGTACGGCACCGGCCTGGTCGTCGTCCTGACAGACACCGACCTCGGCCTGACCTGGCGCCACCAGGCCGTTGGGTCGCTCCGATACAGCCCCATCAAGCGGCCCGACCGGCTGCCCTGGTGGGAGCTCACCGTCACCGCAGAGGAAGCCCAGTAATGGCAGGGCTCAACCCGTCCCCTTGGCCGGCAGACAGCGCCGACTACATCGCCACCGCCGCGGCCGTCACCCCGACCAGCCGAGCCCAGGTCGGCACCCTGTCCGCCTTTGGCGTATGGACCTGGACCGACGTGGCGACCTCGGGCGGCGTGGTGACCCTATCGGAGCGGTCCTACCCCATTGGCTCGGCAGAAATCACGATCCACAACCCGCCCGCCGCGGTCGCCACGGCGCTCGCCTCACCGCTGTCCAAAACAGCGCTGCGCATCTTCGCCGGCTACGACCGGCCCGGCCTGGCCGCGTTCGACGCGCCGATCTTTCACGGCGTCCTACAGTCCGCCACGCTGGTTCTCGAGGGCAACGACACCGCCGCCACCAGCACCGCCGCGACCCTCAGCTACGCGACCAGATGGGCGACGTTCGACGCGCTGCTAGACAGCATCGTCTACACCGAGCCCGACTGGACCCCGCCCAGCCCGGACCTGTACACGTCGTTCACCGACCCCACCTACACGCCCAAGTCACTGACGCAGCACTTCCTCCCGGTCAAGTTCACACTCTCCCTCGGCGGGTACGCCATGCTGGCAGACCCCGACCTCCCAAGCCGGGTACTCAAGACCGGCGACCGGATCTTGGACTACCTGGTCCTGGTCGCCTCGGCTCTCAAGCCTGACGCCAACACCATGCTGCTATGGGTCGACCAGGCCACAACCCCGGATGGCTGGTCTGTCCCGTTCACCCTCCGGCACCGCTCCGAGTTCACCAGCACCGCCTACTGGTCGCCGGTCTGGTCCCGCTGTGAGCAGCAGGCCGACCTCAGCGAAGCCGCGACCGCGCTACGGCTGTCGGTCACCAGTGGAGACACCAGCGCCAACGGCGTGTCGTACCCCGATGCGCCATTCCAGCTCGGCGTGACCCCGCTCGGCGCGGCCAAGATCGGCACCCGAGACTGGCCCGACGCGACCCCCCGCCAGCACCTCGGCGCGGCCGAGTTCCAAGCCTCGCCCGGTGACCTGACCCCCGCCGGCGGCGTGAACATGTATTCACAGATGGCTACCCGCGCGATCACCGCGGCCCGCGCCCGGGACCGGCGATGGCTCATCACCACCCGCGCCGCCTGGTGGCTCAAGCCCCGCGACCCCGTCAGGATCACGACCCTTCCCGGCGTCACCGTGGACGGGGTCGCATCCGAATACCGAGTCGACCTCGACACCGGCCTGATGACAACCACCGTCCGCACCACCTAGTAGGAGACCCGAGCATGACGACCCTTCACAAGACGTTCGTGAACAACGAATACGTGGACGCTGACCAGTACAACAACGCACTCAACCCGACCACGGCCGACCACATCCCCTACGCCGTGGCCGCCGGCTCGGTGGACGTCACCTTCGCCGCGTCCAACGTGGCAACGGCCAACATCACGTTTCCGGCCGGCAGGTTCACCGTGCCCCCCATCGTGACCTGCAACCCCACCGGCGGGTTCGCCACTGTCGCCCGCGCCACCGCCATCACGGCGAACGGCTGCACGCTCATCGACTGGACGCCGGCCGGGAACAACATCACCGAGACCCACGCCGTGCACTGGGAGGCCCGGCAGATGACCCCGACCACGGCGGCCGGCTAATGGTGACGATCGTTCCCCGGGCCGCGTGGGGGTTCGACGGCTGGCGCGACGGGGTCGCCCCCGTCCCGGTATCGCCCACCGAGCGCCACGAGTACATGCTGCACTACGACGGCGGCACCCCGGTAGGCGACCAGACCGGGCCGGCCATGATCCGCGCCATCCACGCGTTTCACAAGCTCGTCCGCGGCTGGGCTGGTATCGGCTACAGCTTCGTCATCGACCAAGCCGGCGTGATCTACGAAGGCCGCGGCTGGGACCTCATCGGCGCACACTGCCCCGGCCACAACCGATCCGCGGTCGGGATCCAAATCCACATCGGCGGCGACGAGCAGCCCTCTGCCGCGGCCATGGACTCGGCCATCGCCCTGTACGCCGAAGCGACCCGCCACGCGGCCCGGCCACTGGCCCGGCTCGGCCACCGCGACGGCTACCCCACCGACTGCCCAGGCGTACCCCTGTACGCGTGGGTACGGGCTGGTATGCCGGCCCCCGCCACCACACCCCGAGAGGATCCCGACATGGACGCCGCCCAGGCAAATCAGTTGTTCAGTACCTACGCCATGATGTATGTCCCCGGCGGTGACGTAGGGCCGGCGACGCTGCCGCAGCGTGTCGACGCGATTGCCGCCCGCCTCGACGAGATTGCCCAGTCGCTAGCGAACCCAACCCCGCCGGCCGCCCAGGAGATCGTTGCCGCGGCCCTCGCCCAAGGCGCGACAATCACGATCACCCCGAAGCAGGCCCAGGCATGAGGACCACCACCAGCATGATCGTGGGCGTGGTCGTGTTCGGCCTTACGCTGCCGACGTGGCTGTGGGGCGAGGCCCACGGCATCGATACGACGATCCTGTGGGCCGTCGTTACCCCCGTCGTCGGCGCACTGTTCATCGGCGACCGGATCGGGCAGGCCATCACCGCGTCCCAGACCGCGGCGACTCAAACCAACGGCACGATGTACGACCGCATGTATGCGGCCGCTACTCAGGCCGTGGCGAGTCAGCTCGCGGCCCGTGACGCCGCACGCACCAGACAGGCTCAGGGCGACGTGAGCCAGACCGTCACCCCGAAGACCGACGCGACCGTGGGCGGTTCTACCCTCGTCTCATGATCCGACCCGCCCTCGTTGCGCTCGCGCTCATGGCCGCCGGCTGCTCAGCCGCGCCGGCGGCCATGCTCACCCCCACGCCGACGCCGACTCCAGCGCTGCCCCGCCTCGCCAAGGCAGCCCTGGACTGCGGGATCGGCCCGCGCGTGCAGGACAAGGGCGCGTCCGTGTTCCTCGACACGAAGGGCACCAAAGACTCCAGCGGCGACCCCATGGCGACTGTCACGTGCATGCTCAGCCTGACCGACGCGCCGGCTTACGTGTCCGACCACATCGGCCAGACACGCGCGCTCGACGGCACACAGACCGACGAGTGGGCCGGCTACAAGGCCCGGTGGACATACCACCCGGACGCCGGCCTACGGCTGACGATCATCGACACGCAGCTCTAGCACGCCGCGAGCATCGCCGCCCGCAACGCGTCATCGGGTGGCCGTACGTATCGCTGCGTCGTCGCCGGCGACGTGTGCCCGAGCAGCAGCTGGACCGCGAGCAGGTCACGCGTGCCGCCGTAGGCGACCGTGGCGAACCGGTGCCGCAGCTGGTGCAGCGTCGCCGACGCCAGCGCGTCGGCCGCAAGCTTGCCCACGTACCTCGCAGACAAGTGCCCGTCGACGCCGCCCGGCAGCGCCCACCCGCCGCCGGCGAGGCATTCCCGGGCGACCAGGCGCGCGACGTCGTCCGACAGTGGCACTACGCGATCCTTGCCGCCCTTCCCGTGGACCACCAGCGACCGGCCGGCGAGGTCCTCGAGCAGGTCGGAGGCGTGAACCTTGGCGATCTCCTCGCGCCGTAGCCCTGCCTCGCCCGCAAGCCTCAGGATGAGCGCCACGCGCCCCGTAGCGGCCGCCACAGCCCTCCGGTAGGCCCGCTCCCCGATCGGCCGTGCATGGGCCGGTGCAGGCCTCACCTTGGGCAGTGCAGTGGTCGGGTCGCTCTCGACAAATCCGGCCGCAAGCAGGTGCCGCCACAGCGACCTCAGCGAGGCGTAGACGCTCCGCCGCGTCTCCCGCGCCCACGACTGCCCGCCGACCCACGCGAGGAGGTCAGCGGCCGTCACGGCCGCCGGCGTGCCGCCCAGCGCCCGGGCGACTCGCCGGCCGTGGTCTGTCCGCGTCGCGATCGTCGGCCCTGTCGCCCCGCCCGCCCTGAGGAGGTCCTCCCAGGACGCCAGCGCCTCGGCCCACCCGTCCGGGATGGGCAGGGAGCGGGGGTCGTCGGACATCGGTCTGACAGCCTAGTAACAGAATCTTGACGCAGTCTTAGCGGGTCGCGGCGAGCAGGCGCCGCAGCCCGAGCAGGCCCGCCGCCGCGACCTGACCGGCCTCCGTGGCCTGGCATCCGAGCACGCTGTCATGACCGCCGTAGTGCCTCGACGCCCGGCCCGTCAGTCCGACGATCCGGTGCCGTAGCGCCTCGGCCTCGTCCGCGAGCTGCGCGGCCTCGTCCCACCATGAGGCCGGCGCTGCCCCCAAGACAGCGCCGGCCGGGTCGGTGTCCAAACTCACGACAGATCACCCGATTGGGACTCGATCAGCGCCGCGCCTGACGCCGCCCAGCCGGCCTTGAGATCGGCCATCGTCTCCGCCATGGCATCGCAGAGCGCCGTCAGTGCTCGCCCCGCGAGTTCGCGGGTCGACGGCTCGATATCGTCTAGGGTGCAGCCGGCCGAGATCAGCGCCATGACATCGGCCAGCGCGTCGGCGTCGGGGTAACTCAGTGTGGGTACGACTGGCGCGGCGGCCAGCTCTGCCATGGCGCTCACGCGACACGCTCCCGTGTGAACAGGTCTAGGACAAGGGGGTTGCGCGTGGCCTTCACGAGGCCACCGCCTCGAGGACGTAGGCCCGACGCTCGAGGCCGGCCTCACGCGCCATAACGGCCGCTGGGAAGGACAGCACGACCGCCGGCGACTCCCAATCAGCAGGTTGGGGGTTCGAGTCCCTCCGAGCGCGCCAGCAGTCCTTCCCGCGAATCCCCTTGTCATGTGGGAGTGGCCGCGCGCCCTCTCCTGAACCGCGCGGGAGCGAGACGGCACGTCGTCGGGCCTCCAGCGTCGGCCGGGGATGGCGGCGCTCACCCTCGCGGAGCGTCCCCGCCTCGCCCACGACCCAGGAGCGGAACGCGGTCACCGTGACGACTTTCGTTACCGAATCGTGAGAGGTCACACTCACGGCGGGTCCGGGCGAGGGGGCGCTCATCAGCCATGGGCACATCATCGCGGGCCTCTGACGCCCGACGCGCGCGGGACTGACCGGACCCGGACCGTGTCGCGTCGTACAGTCGGCTTCATGCGTGCAGTGCAGGCCCGCGAGGCGGGCGGACCCGAGGTTCTGGAACTCGTTGAGGTGGCAGACCCCACACCGGGGCGCGGCCAGGTGCTGGTGAAGGTGGCGGCCG
>JAEHJW020004391.1_pt1 | contig 15425 bp, 21 predicted proteins | sample 9271431 | NCBI WGS metagenome assembly JAEHJW02
ATTCAGCAAGATCTTCAGCGTCCCTATACGTTCCGTTATCCATTAACCAAAGTAATTCATATTTAATCAATTCATATATAAGTTCTTGTCGTGTCATGTTTATTCTCCTAACTAAATACACGTGCCAAGACTGGCTTGTTAAATGTTCGGCACAGTAATCGTTTCTTATAGCCATTGCCTATGTTTATGGCATTGAAGTAATAGACTGCCTTAGCCAAGTCGCCTATGAATGAATAGCGGGTTTTATACGCACTGTTATCTTTACCCACTTGCACCTCGAATAGCGTCTCGGTTGTGTAAGCTATCTTCTTACCGTTAAGTTCTTGTGTAATGAGTTCCATATTTATATCTCCTGTTGTGTTAGTCGGCGACTAACTATTTAACTAAGCCACCTTTGTTGTTTAAACCGACTAGTAGTGTCGGGTCTGTAATTAGCATGTAACTGCTTTTATGCATAGGTGCAACGCACCAAGACGCACGCTGTAATTGTGCAATCTCTTCACCGCATAACATGCATACATGTATGCCTAAGTCCCAACGTGCTTTGGGTACAGTCTCGCCACAGTAACTGCAATATCTGTTATTCATGTTCATTCTCATATCTCATAAACCATAAATTTATTATCTTCTATCTCATAAACCATAAATTTATTATCTTCTGGCATGCCTAACTGCACCGAAAATGTGTTATGGCTTAACGGCTTAAACTCTTTTGCTGGTCTATTAAGATAAAGCCATGAGCCACCCTCAAACTGCACGGCATTGGTTTTGCGTTTAATTACCTTACGCTTAACGCCTATATGCTTTCCATCAGGATACCAATCGTGCCTAACCATGGTTATAGTCGCACCCTCTACTAATTTTCTTTTGATGTCTGCAAAAGTTTTCATGTTCATTCTCCTGTTAAGATGTTTATGTTTAATAACATTGGTAAATCTAAAGCTACGCCATTGATGCCGTACATAGCTATGCGACGCATGCTATTGGTGTCCATGGGTAAGCAATCAGCGTTTGGTCTGCACTGGGTCATATGCTTACTTGTGGTCGGGCTGTATTTGTCTATGTTTCTGTACCACTGTCTACTGCCGTCTGGTGCAACCTCGCATATGTATATTGGAAAGTGTGTGCCGTATGAATAGACTACGTAGCGGGTTGTATGCACGTTGTCGTTTGAGGGTTTTAGCATTGAAAAAATGTTACTACCTTTAAACAGTTCTAAGTTGTTCACATACTTGCGTGCATCTCGGTTTGCGATTACTGTTTCCATGTTTGCATCTCCTATTGTTAATGTTAGTCGGCGACTAACTCGCAAGTGATTGATTTATATATAATGTTCCTCTTTCACTATGACTCTATTATAGCATGTTGAGGGGTAACTGTCAAAGTTTAGCAAATTGTAGTAAATAATAAAAGTGTATTTTGTTCTATAAAAGTTCTTTATAAGTTATTGATTTATATATATTGTTCAGAAAGTCCTAATGTTCCAAAGTTAATTGGCTGATTTCTATTTTAGTTTTTTGTTTAGAGTATGCAAAATATATAGTCTTTTAGATTTTTTTGGGAAACGCACTTTGACCCTGTGAACTTTATGAACTTTAGTACAAAGCCCTATCCATGCGGGCTCTGTTGGAACTTTCATTGGAACTTTTAACCGAATTTAGGAACTTTTAAAAAATCACGTGATAACATCTTTATAATTTAATCTTGTGATAACAAGTTATGGTGTGTGTCATACAGCAAACATGTTTTTTATTTGACGCATGTAGCAACATGTTAAGACGTAATTAAATTTTTTTGAAAAAAAAAAAAAGCATGCGGAGCATGAAGCTGTTGGAACTGGTATCAATAACTTTTTGTGTGTACTACGTGATAACTTGTTAAGCTACAAAAATTCAAGACAAAAAAAAGCCCGCTTTGAGCGGGCTAGTTTGCGAGTTAGTCCGAGACTAACTATTTTCTTCCTCGATTTTTAGTTCCTCGAGTTTCATTTTAGCTAATATTGCTGTAATAGTTTTAATGTACTTTTCACAATTGCTAAAACTCGCTTCTTTTAAACTATCAACGAACGTGTCGCCGTTAATTATTGCCTTTTCGTTCGCGGTTTTCTTAATAGTAACTTTCTTTTCTTTCGGTTCTAACCCAATGACATGGTTACGAACTTTGTTAAATATAGAACCTATTTGCTGTTGCAAATACTTGCGTGCTTTCTTTTCAAAATCGTTAAAATCTTTTGCCAATTCACTACTAGATAATACTAACACGTCACATGCGTGTCTTATTTTGTCATGCTGGTAATCACTAGGTAACTTACGTGTCTTAAAACCTACAGCGATAGCGTTCTTTATATCAGAGTGTAAACGATCATAATTACCCTTGTTCTTATTATCAAGCATGAACCCAGTTATCCCGTCAGTAGTGTATAAACTCTTAGCCATATCGAGCCATTTTGCGTCGGTATTTCCCGACGCTTCGACGGCGTCAATTATCTTAGCGCGTGATATTTCACTTAAGGTAATCTCTACCGCCGTATCTGTATCTGTATTTGTAACTGTTTCTGAACCGATAATTAACTCATTAGCTGTAATTACCTTTTTGTTTTGTTTACTTGTTGCCATGATATATTCCCCTTTGTTAGTTAAGTGCAAACCGCACAATTACTACTATACAGATTTTGTCATAACATGTCAATGTTTGATAGACTTTGATAGTTAGTCGCCGACTAACTTTGACGACCCCACCCCCCGAATTTGGATTTGGTTCCATGCGTCGCGTATCGCTTACTATTCTGCGCACTCACATTCCAATTTTTCAAATTCGCCTAGCTAATCATGTTGCATCGCAACAAAGTTTCCCAGAAGCACAAGCTCTTGGTATAGAACACCCCCCGTCAATGGTACCTAAACGTCACTGCATAAAAAAATTATTTTGTCTAGGACCTGAGATCGTCGATTTGGGGTCCTACTGCATTAACTTGTTGCTTTTAAAACAAAATTAATTAAATCAACTTGCGAAGGTGGCATTGCAATACATAACGTCTTAACATCTTATAGAATAAATTTCACCTGTATCGCGCAGCGTTGACTCATATAACAATTAATTTATAACTTATTAACATGTGTTTATAGAAACACCCCCCGGGTAGGATTCCTAACATCCTTGACGAAAACTAATTTTTTGTATATAACTGCACCATAACTTATTAATCGGTGCATGGACACAATGCATATAATCGAACCGGACTTTTCAATACCCATACCTGACAAACCTACACCGTTGACTGATTTCACGGAAAAGGTCGAAGCCGCTTGCCGTACCATTGAAGAGTACGACATTGAAGCGGTTATTACTGAAGAGACTGCAGAAGAAGCCGAAGAAGCTATTTATCAAATGGCTTCAAGTCCTGATCCTGATAAGATAAATAAACAACTCGCTAAGCAAAACCATCTACCTGCATATTATGTACAGGCCCGTAGCATCCTTGATGCATACTCACACAAGGTCGTAGACCATGCGATGCAGCTACGTCTATTAGTTACTAATAAGTTAATTATTGAGACTGAGAACGAAGACGCGAAGATTCGTCTGCGTGCATTAGAATTGCTTGGCAAGATTACTGACGTTGGCTTATTTACTGAGAAGTCGGAAGTAACTATTAATCATAGATCAACCGTTGAGTTAGTTGGATCCTTAAGAGCTAAGATTCAGAAGCTTATGTATCCTGACAATGTGCAGGAAGGTGAAGTAGTCGAGCAAAAGGACGACAATGCAGACGGCGCTTGATGAGTTAACAGATAAAGAACTTGAGTTCCTTGCTAATAACTTAGACAAGTTTAGTGAAGTTGACGCTGAAGAGTTAGAAGTAATCTTAGATGAGATAGAGAAACGTCAGAGCGCTGAGCGTTGCCGCAATGATTTAATTGAGTTTTGTAAGCGTATTCAGCCGGATTATAAGGTAGGTAAACACCATAGACGCCTTGCAGACTTATTAATGGGTATCGCTGCCGGTACTGAGACACGTGTTTGCGTGAATATGCCGCCTCGTCATGGTAAATCTCAGCTTGTTTCTATCTATTTCCCTGCATGGTTTCTAGGTAAGTACCCTGATAAAAAGGTGCTGATGGTATCGCATACAACCGATCTTGCGGTGGACTTTGGTCGGAAAGTGAGGAATTTAATTGATACTCCAGTATATAAAGAGATATTTCCTACAGTTGCCCTTGCTATGGATAATAAATCTGCTGGTCGTTGGAATACTAACGTTGGTGGGGAGTATTTTGCTTGTGGTGTTGGGTCTGCCTTGGCTGGTCGTGGAGCGGACTTATTATTGGTGGATGACCCGCACAACGAACAAGACATAATTAACGGTAACTTTGACGTATTTGATAAGGCTTACGAGTGGTTTACTTATGGTGCTCGTACACGTCTTATGCCTAATGGCCGTGTGGCTATCGTGCAGTGTATGGTCGGAGATACTCAGGTTTTAATGGGAGATGGTACAGAAAAAGACCTTAAAGATATTAAAGTTGGGGACATAGTAGCTACTTATGATGCTGGAAAATTAAGTACATCTAGAGTACTAAATCATCAGTCAAACGGTATTGATCGCATATTTACAATCAAGACAACCTCACGTATATTACAAGCTAATGAAAGACATCCGTTTCTTGTACAAACTAGTGAGGGGCAAAAATGGGTACGGCTGAAAAACTTGAAACAGGGGGATACACTTGTATCGTTGAAGGGTGTGGGAGACCAAGTAGAGCAACAACAAAACCTAGTAAATGCCGAGCCTGCCAATCTAAAGACAGTTACCATAAAAAACACCCAGAGGCTCCACGCAGAGAACTTGGGCATTGGGGGAAACATAAAGGTAAAACCTGTATTGCAGATGGTTGTGAACAACCAGCAAAGATTAAAGGGTTGTGTAACTCGCACTATAACAAAACTAATTGGGCCTCTGGACATTGGCGCAGAAGCGCGGACAAAAATAGAACTGCGCACCTTAAGCACCGCTATGGTATTACGTTGGAAGAACATGATGCGTTGCTTGCAAAGCAGAATGGAGTATGCGCTATCTGTAAGCAACCACCAACTAAAGAAAATACCCGCGCTCATTGGAATGGAAAATTATGTGTTGACCACTGTCACGACACCGGAAAAGTCCGGGGGCTTTTATGTAATGACTGCAACCTCACGGTTGGATACGCAAAAACTAGAAATACCGCCCTTGCAGTTGCAGAGTATATCGGACTTCACGATAGACACGATTGAGTCTATAGAATACGCAGGGGAAGCAGAAGTATTTGATATTCAGGTCGAACACACTGAAAACTTCATTGCTAATGGAGTAGTTTCTCATAATACTAGATGGCACCAAGACGATTTAACAGGTCGTGTCGTGCGAGACATGACTCAGAATGAAGAAGCTGATCAGTATGAGATTGTTGAGTTCCCTGCAATATTTAATGAGAACAGTGCGAATGAAAAAGCACTCTGGCCTGAACAATATTCCTTACAAGCACTGCGACAGACCAAGGCTTCTATGCCTGTGTTTCAGTGGAACGCACAGTACCAACAAAATCCCACAGCAGAAGAAGCATCTGTTATAAAGAGAGAGTGGTGGCAGATATGGAAAGGTGAGAATCCACCTCCATGTGAGTATTTAATAATGACACTTGATGCCGCTGCAGAAACTCATAACCGTGCCGACTACACTGCACTAACAACGTGGGGGGTGTTTTTAAATGAAGAAACCGACGCCTATAACGTTATTCTCCTCAACAGTATTAAGCGACGAGTGGAGTTCACTGAGCTTAAAGAGCTTGCGATTAACGAGTACACCGAGTGGCAACCTGACGCTTTCATTGTCGAGAAAAAGTCTTCCGGTACGCCTCTCTATCAAGAACTACGACGAACTGGGATGCCCGTACTGGAGTATACTCCCCACAGAGGATCAGGGGATAAATTAGCCCGTTTAAATAGTGTGGCAGATATTGTGAAGTCAGGACTTGTATGGGTGCCTGAGACTCGTTGGGCTGAAGAGTTAGTTGAGGAAGTAGCGGGGTTTCCGTTTATGTCGCACGATGACTTAGTAGATACGACTTCCATGGCTCTCATGCGATTTAGACAAGGTGGGTTTATTAGGCTACCATCTGATGAACCTGATGAAGTTCAGTACTTTAAACGTAAGCGGTCTTATTATTAAGGATAAACCATGGCATCTAATATAGATAAGGGCTTATATGCAGCCCCACAAGGCATACAGGATCTAGCAGATCAGAGTGAGCCACTACAAATTGAGATTGAGGATCCTGAAAGTGTCACGTTAGCAAATGGTGACATGGAGATAACTATTACTCCTGATCGTGGGGATGAAGGTAGCGATTTTAACGATAACTTAGCTGAGTACTTAACAGATGGTGAGTTAGCACAGTTAGCCGGCGACTTATTAGGTGACTTTGAAGCTGATGTGGCTTCACGTAAAGATTGGATTGATACATTCGTTGAAGGGATTGAGTTACTTGGTCTTAGTATAGAAGAACGCGCTGAACCATGGGAAGGTGCGTGTGGTGTGTATCACCCCATATTAGCCGAAGCAGTTGTTAAGTTTCAGGCTGAGACAATGATGTCTATCTTCCCAGCAGCGGGACCCGTGCGTACATTAATTATTGGTAACGAGACACCGGACAAAAAAGAAGCGGCTGAGCGTGTTCAAGATGACATGAACTATCAGTTAACTGAAGTAATGCCTGAGTATCGCCCTGAAACAGAGCGTATGTTATGGGGTTTAGCATTAGCTGGTAACGCGTTTAAAAAAGTTTATTATGATCCGGGCTTAGAGCGACAAGTTGCTATGTATGTCCCAGCAGAAGATATTGTGGTGCCCTACGGAGCATCGGATCTTGCCTCAAGTCCTCGTATAACACATGTTATGAGGAAGACAGAGAACGAACTAAAACTTCTTCAGGTGTCCGGTTTCTATAAAGATGTTGACCTAGGAGAGCCTGTTAACATCTTAGATGATGTTGAGAAGAAAATCGCAGAGAAAATGGGCTTCAGAGCCACTGCAGATGACCGGTTTAAGATATTAGAAATGCATGTAAACCTAGATTTACCGGGATTTGAAGACAAAGATGAAGACGGAAACTTAACTGGAATAGCTCTTCCTTATATTGTAACCATTGAAAAAGGTACCCAAACAGTACTTGCAATACGTAGAAACTGGAAAGAAGACGACGAAACACGTCAAAAACGTCAGCATTTTGTCCATTATGGGTACGTTCCAGCCTTTGGTTTCTACTGTTTTGGTCTAATTCACCTAATTGGTGGGTATGCTAAGTCGGGAACATCGCTTATTAGACAGTTAGTTGATGCAGGTACGCTATCTAACCTACCCGGAGGATTTAAAGCACGTGGATTACGTGTAAAAGGTGACGATACACCGATATCACCGGGAGAATGGAGGGATGTTGACATCCCATCAGGAGCGTTACGTGATAACTTGTTACCACTACCATATAAAGAGCCTAGTCAGACCTTGATGGCCCTCTTAAATCAGATCATTGATGAAGGTAGACGCTTCGCAAGTACCACAGATTTGCAGTTATCTGACATGTCTGCACAGGCACCGGTTGGAACAACGTTGGCGATTCTAGAGAGAACGCTAAAAGTCATGTCTGCTGTACAGGCTCGTGTACACTTTTCACTAAAACAAGAGTTAAAACTACTTAAAGTTATCATCGCTGACTACACACCAGACTCATATGACTATGATCCAGTAGATGGCCCACGTCGCGCGAAGAAATCTGACTACGATAACATTGATGTTATCCCTGTATCTGACCCGAACGCTAGCACAATGGCGCAAAAGATCGTGCAGTATCAGGCAGTTTTACAGTTAGCGCAGACAGCACCACAGCTTTATAACTTACCGCTATTACATCGTCAGATGTTAGATGTTTTGGGTATTAAAGACGCACAAAAACTTGTGCAGTTGCCGGATGATCAGTTGCCGACAGACCCAGTAACAGAGAATCAGAACATCTTGATGATGAAGCCGGTAAAAGCATTTGCATATCAGGATCATCAGTCGCATATCACAGTACATATGTCTGCTATGCAGGATCCGAAAATACAGCAGATGTTAGCAGGAAACCCGATGGCACCAATGCTGCAGCAAGCAATGATGGCGCACATCAACGAGCACTTAGGATTCCAGTATCGCATTGAGATACAGAATCAGTTGGGCTTCTCTATGCCACCACAACAAGACGATGTATGGTCGCAAGAGCAAGATTTACAGTTGTCCCCACAAGATGAAGCACGTCTATCCCCTCTCTTGGCTCAAGCAGCACAGCGACTCTTGGCACAGAACCAAGCGCAAGTTGCACAGCAACAAGCTCAACAGCAAGCACAAGATCCGATGGTTCAGATGCAACAACAAGAACTTCAGATCAAGCAAGCCGAGCAGCAGCGTAAAGCTCAGAAAGATCAGATGGACTCTCAATTGGCTCAAGCAAAACTTGCCGCTGACTCTATGTTGAAAAACAAACAGATTCAAGTGGAAGCAATGAAAGCTGCTGGACAAATTAAACAGTCTAAAGCCGATAGAAATGTGGATGCACTACAAGCTGCTGGACAAGTTAAACAGCAGCAAGCTGATAGAAACATGGAAGCACTTAAAGCTGTAGCGCAGATGGAGCACGAGAAGAAAATGCAGCAGCGCGACAATGCGTTGGACTTACTAAAGCATGAAGACTTACTCAACCAACCACAGGGACAACCTAAAGGAGAATGATGGACTATTTAGATTATTTAATAAATCAGTATGTTGAGCGAATGGACTTCCTAACAAAAGGAATAGCCACGGGTAACTTAACTTCTTTTGATGAATACAAATACGTGTGTGGTCAGTTACGGGGCCTTGAGGCTGCATGCGGTGTAATTAAGGACCTCAAAGATAGATTGGAGAACTCGGACAATGAGTGATTTAAACCTTGCACAGGCCGTTGACTTAACAGCTGTACTGCAAAAAACTGTAGAAGAGAGGGCGAAACAACTGCCCAAACCATCTGGATATCGTATTCTCTGCGCCATACCGGAAGCAGATAAAGAATTTGAAAGCGGTATTCTTAAGTCAGATGAAACGATGCGCATTGAGGAGACACTTTCCACAGTGTTATTCGTAGTCGAATTAGGTCCTGATTGTTATAAAGATACCTCACGCTTCCCTACCGGTCCATGGTGTAAGCAGGGTGACTTTATTTTAGTTAGACCTAACGCAGGGACACGTCTTGTTATTCACGGTCGTGAGTTTCGTATTATTAATGATGATTCTGTTGAGGGTACAGTTGAAGATCCTCGTGGAATCAAGCGTAAATTTATTTAAGGAGAGCGGACATGGCTGAGATGGACGAATTTAAATTCCCCGATGAGCTAAATGAACCCATTACTTTGGGGGGAGATGATAACGAATTTGATATTGAGGTTGAAGATGATACCCCTGAAGAAGATCGTGGGCGTAGCGCATCAGACCCCGATAAAGTTAAACAACTAGAGATTGAGGTCGATGACCTTGATAAATATAGTAAAGATGCTAAAGACAAGCTAATTAAAATGAAGCGTGTTTGGCATGATGAGCGTCGTGCTAAAGAGCAAGCTCTACGTGAACAGCAAGCTGCATTTGAAGCTGCACAAATGTTACTTAACGAAAATCAACGCATCAAAGCAATGCTTGAGTCTGGTAGTAAAGACTATAAAGATGCTATAGAGCAAGCTGCTGAGTTAAAACTCAAAGCTGCTGAGAAAGCATATAAAGCCGCCCATGAAGCAGGTGATACTGAAGCGTTGCTAGAAGCACAGAAAGCAATGAATAAAGCATTGCGTAAAATGGAGAAAGCAAAAGAATTTAAGCTACCTCCTTTACAAAATGATAATTTTCAGGTACAACAATCTCAACAGGTTCAACAAGTACCACAGCCTGATCAACGTGTAATGCGTTGGCAACAGGAAAATCCTTGGTTCGGACAAGACAAGGAGATGACTGCAGCAGCATTAGGGCTTCACGAGAAGTTACGTGATCAAGGTGTAGTAGTTGGATCCGAAGATTACTATGCAGCGTTAGACAATACAATGCGTAGACGTTTCAGCGATTACTTCGGTGACGCTGATAGTACGACCCCACAAAAAGCGGACAAGCCTAAAACAAGGTCAGCAACTAATGTAGCACCGGCAACTCGGTCGACAGCACCGAAAAAAGTCGTGCTCAAAAAATCTCAGGTAGCGTTAATACAAAAACTTGGTATTACTCCTGAGCAATATGTCCGTGAATTTTTAAAAGTGGGGTCTTAAAATGGCTGAAAATAGAGTAAGCAGAGAAGTACAAAATCGTGAGTTTGCTGAGCGTCCCAAGCAGTGGATGCCTGCCGAGCTTCTTCCCGAGCCAGACAAGCAGCCGGGTTTTGAATACCGCTGGATAAGGGTTTCTACCTTAAACGCAGCTGATCCTCGTAATTTCTCCAGCAAAATCCGTGAAGGTTATGAGCCAGTTCGTCTTGAAGAGCAACCTAAATTCAAACTGCTAGTTGATCCTAATAGTAGATACAAAGATGGTATCGAAATTGGTGGTCTTTTACTATGTAAAATCCCTGAAGAATTTGTTAAACAGCGTAATGCGTACTATCGCAGTCAGTCTGATCAACAAGTAGAAGCAGTGGACAATACACTCATGCGCCAAAGCGATCCTAGGATGCCACTCTTTAATGAGCGTAAATCTTCGGTAAGTTTTGGTAAAGGTTCTTAACTAATTAATCTAGGAGTATAAAATGGCTTATCCCATCGTTAACGCTCCCTACGGCTTCAAGCCCTTGAACCGCATTGATGGTTTGCCCTATGCAGGTGCTACCAAACTATTGCCAATTCAAGCAAGCTACGCTACCCCAATTTTTAATGGTGACGTAGTGGCTTATGCCTTGGGTGGAATTGTAAAATCCGCAGTAACAACCGACTCAACAACTTCAGCTGCTGACTATACCTTTGGTGTATTCATGGGTTGTCAGTATGTAAACAGCTTAGGTCAAACTGTTCAAGCTCAGTATTTCCCCGGCTATGGTTCAGGTGTATCTAATGCTTATGCATATGTTGTAGCTGATCCAAGTGCTGAGTTTAAAGTTGCTGTTACTACCTCTGCTAGCGCTATTATTGCTACCACAGCTAATGCTATTGGTACAAACGTAGCTGTAGTTCAAGGTACTGGAAGCACCGTAACCGGTGATTCTGGACAGTCCGTATTACAACCTACTTCAGGTTCAGGTTCTGCTGCTGCATTACCTTTCCGTGTTGTTGAGGTTGTTCCCGCAACCGCTACAGGCCCCAATGCTTATGTGGAATTAATTGTAAAATTAAACAACCCACAAATCACTGGCGCTGCTGAAGCTTTAAACTTCGCATAAGGAGCTACTTAAATGGCTATTTCACGCGCACAACTATTGAAAGAATTGCTCCCCGGATTGAACGCTTTGTTCGGTTTGGAATACGCTAAGTATGGCGAAGAGCATAAAGAGATCTATGAGATCGAAACCTCAGAACGTAGCTTTGAAGAAGAAACCAAGTTATCAGGATTTAGTGCTGCCCCAGTTAAAAACGAAGGCTCACCAATTGCTTATGACAATGGTCAAGAAGCTTGGACTGCTCGATATACACATGAAACGATTGCTCAGGGCTTCAGCTTAACTGAAGAAGCGATTGAAGATAACTTGTATGACTCCTTGTCTGCTCGTTATACAAAAGCTTTAGCACGTTCCATGGCTTATACCAAGCAAGTTAAAGCTGCATCTGTATTGAACAACGGTTTCACTTCCGGTTATAACGGTGGTGACGGTGTACCATTGTTCTCAAATGCACACCCATTGGTTTCTGGTGGATCTAACAGCAACATTCCTTCAACCCCAGCTGACTTGAACGAAACTTCATTGGAAAATGCAGTTATTCAAATCTCTCTGTGGACTGATGAACGTAGTCTGTTGATCGCTGCTAAGCCACGTAAGTTGATCGTTCCACCTGCACTACAGTTCGTTGCAACCCGCTTGCTCGAAACTGAATTACGTGTTGGTACAAACGACAACGATATCAACGCGTTGAAAAACAACGGATCTGTACCTGAAGGTTATACCATTAACCACTTCTTGACCGATCCTAACGCTTGGTTCTTGACAACTGACGTACCTAACGGCATGAAACACTTTGTTCGTGTTCCATTGCAAAATTCAATGGATGGAGACTTTGACACTGGAAACGTAAGATATAAAGCCCGTGAGAGATACTCGTTCGGATGGTCGGACCCGTTGGGCATGTATGGTTCTGCTGGCGCTTAAGCTAGTATAATCAAGTAGTTACACGGGGGGCTTCGGCCCCCTTTTTTATTTTTGTTGTTTTTATTTGTACTTTTTGGTACATTACGTATTAAGTAGTTTTATATCGGAGATACAAATGAGCCAGCAAGTTATTTATAAAATAACCAATTTAATTAATGGTAAATTCTATGTAGGCAGTACAAATAACCAAAAAGTGCGTTTTCGTGAACATAGAAAGCAGCTTCGTGGTAATCGCCATCATTGTAAACACCTTCAAGCTGCATGGAATAAATATGGGGAAACTGCATTTACTTTTAATGTTATACAAATCGTACCTGCGGAAGAATCTTTAGAAGCCGCTGAAGACAAATGGCTTAATGAGCATGTAGGTAAAAAGTATTGCTACAACTCCGGAATGCGGTCAAAAGCTCTGTGGCGTGGCATTCCAAAAGAACAGCACCCATCTTTTGGTAGACCTAAAACTGAAGAACAACGTCAAGCTATTTCTCAATCTTTAAAAGAGTTTTACGCTAAAGATATTACTAATCACCCACGTTACGGCAAAACTCATTCAGACGAAACTAAAAATAAAATAAGTACGGCTAAGCGTGCTAATCCTGTTGCTCCGTGGATTGGTACAGAATGCTCAGAAGAAACCCGTAAAAAGATTGGGGATGCTCAACGAGGTAAGTCTAAAGCTAAAGGACGAGTTGTTTCTGCTGAAGGTAAAGCTAAAATTTTAGCCGCTGCTAAAGCCGGGCATTATTCACATTGGAAAGGTAGAAAACATACAGAAGAGGCTAAAGTTAAAATGTCTAAAACCGTATTTGCTATGCCAGATGGTATTTTATTTATAAGTTTAACCCAAACATTACAGTTCTATGGATTAAAAATGCCTACTTTACGTAGGGCATTAAACTCAGGAACTCCTATAAAAAAAGGGCCTTTTAAAGGGTATTCATTTACTTATGGTGGGGTTGGTGCAACACAAACTTTGACAGATAAACAAGTGATTGAAAGTAAACTAAAAAACAAGACAAATCTTGTTGACCAACCTAACTCTTAATGCTATAAGGTACTTAACACTGGAAAAAATTGTTAGTCAGACTGGTCCAGCAGATGCGTACACAATTGACTAACTTAACTTTGTACGAAGGAAAATATCATGGCTAGATCTACTACAGTTTCTGTATGGCGCTCCAACGGTGGAGACCAAACACGCACATCAACAGCAGGCTCAATGATGATGTCTGCATCATTCTATATTTCTGCAACCGCTACTGCTGGAACGAATGTTTATTCTGATTCCACAATGAAATACCCTGTAATTCTTCCAGTTGGTGCCGTTGTTACTTCTGTTTTAGTTGCTGGTGCTGCAACTGGCGGTACATCTCCTACCTTTGATTTAGGTACTAAAGGTTATGTATCTGGTACAGCTAATACAACCGGTTTAGTTAACGGCGCTCCTGCATCAAGCAATAGCGCTGTATTATTCGGCGCAACCGATGCTGGTACAGAACTAGGTTTTCCTGTATCTACCACTGAGTTAGTTTATGTGACCGGCGGTGCAGGTGCTTCTGCTCCTACAGGTGGTACTGTGTCAGGACTAATCGTTTATACCGTTGCAGATAACGGCGCAGAATCTAACTAATAACAGGGGGATTTAGTCCCCCTAATTCTGGAGATTAGTCATGCAAACAGATGTCAGTTCAGCCTCGTTAGCAGCTAGTGCTCAAGTAACTATTAACCGTACCCGCGTTAAAGGGATTGTTATTATTCCCGGATCCACAGCAGGTTCAGTTACGCTTCTTGATGGCACTTCGACAGGCGTTTCAAAAATTAATATAGCGACCCCCGCTAATGGGCAAGGTTATACCGTAGATATACCCGGTGAAGGTGTAGTGTTTACTAATGGTGTATATGCTTCATTAAGCAACGCTAGTATTGTGGTGTTCTATGGCTAAGAAGGCACCCAGTTTATCCGTAGGTAAAGGTGAGAAGTTACCTGTATCTAAGGGAGCTGGGCTTACTGCCAAAGGACGAGCAGCATATAATCGGGCGACAGGTAGCAACTTAAAAGCTCCTGCGCCTAATCCTAAAACTAAAAAAGACGCAGCTAGACGTAAGTCTTTCTGTGCCAGAATGTCTGGCATGCCGGGACCAATGAAAGATTCAAAAGGTCGACCAACTCGTAAAGCTGCAAGCTTAAAGAGGTGGAATTGTAAATGAACGAATATCAAGCTTTAATTAACGCGGGTTTAACTATTGTTATTACAGGGCTTGGTTGGTTTTTAAAAGCTCTTTGGGATGCAGTTAAAGACTTACAAAAAAGTGATAAAGACTTAGTTGATAAAGTGTCGCACATTGAGGTTATAGTTGCGGGGCAATATGTTAGGGGCGATAAATTTGATGCTGTTGTGAACCGTATTTTTGACAAGCTAGATAAGATTGAGCTTAAGATTGATAACAAGGTAGATAAATAATGCCAAGTAAATCAGCTAAACAACATCGTTTCATGCTTGCAATTGCACATAGCCCGGCGTTTGCTAAAAAAGCTGGGGTAGCCCAGTCAGTCGGTAAAGATTTTGAAAAAGCAGATAAAGCTAAGAAGTTTGGTATGGGTGGTTCTCCTAAGATCACTCGTGGTGGTAAAGGTATGATTAACAAACAAGAAACTAAAGAAGGTAGTTTGTTAGGGTATCAAAAGAATGTTCCTGATATTAATCTTAATCAATACTCAGGGATGAAGAAGGGTGGTTGAACTAGATCAAAGGAAACTAACATGAAAAAAACTGTTAAGAAAATGGCTGCTGGTGGAGTAGCTTCTAGTGGTAAAAAAGCATTTGGTGAACATTCTGTTCAGAAAAAAGGCCATACCAAAGGTAAAGAGGTTGTAATGGCTGGCGGTAAAGGTATGAAGAAAGGCGGGAAGTGTTAATCATGGCTAAAGCTATGACACAAGATGATGTTAAAGATCCTGATGCGTTAGTTGCTAATCAAGAACGCGCTGATAACGCAGAGTTAAAAGCGATTCCCGGTAAAGCCGTTGATGCTGTGCGACAACTTATTATGGAA
>JAEHJW020002209.1_pt1 | contig 15409 bp, 26 predicted proteins | sample 9271431 | NCBI WGS metagenome assembly JAEHJW02
TCCGATCTCCGACGATGGCAGGCGCGGGGGGCTGGGTGAAGGTGGGCGCGTCGTCGAAGTCGGCCAGCTCGTCGGGGGTGTAGGACAAGCCGCCGATCACGTCAGCGAAATGGAGGCGGCACAGCTCGGAGGTGGCCCGGGCGACCAGCATCGCCCGGGGATACTTCCGCCAGTTGTCCCCGGCGCCAAGCCCGGCACGCTTAGCGTCGTCCATCGTCCACGTGACCGACACCACCGCATCGGTGGGGTCACCGAGACGCCAGCCGCACAACGTGACCGAAGTGTCAGTCATCTCGGTCGGCCAGATGCGGTGGCCCTTCTGGCGGACGAGAGCCCGCATCCCCTCCGGCTTGAGCCCCACGCGCCCCTTGATGGACTGGATGAGGCTGAGCGATTGCATCGGCCCGAGGCCCAACTCTCGGCCGTAGAGCATCGCCGCCAGGACCACCTCGGGGCGCCCGTTGAAGTCGGCAGGGACGAACTGCGTCTTGGCGATCTGGCCGGCGAGGTTGGCGTACTCGGCGACCGCCGCGCCGATCGAGAACTCGGGTGCCGTGGTCGCCACATCGTTGTGGTTGATGGTTGCAAGGTCGGTGCTCATGCTGGGTCCTTCAGTGTGTAGATGCGGCGGGCGTAGGCGCTTGCGCAGGCGCGGCAACGCCATCGGGTGATGCCATCAGCGCCGCGCGAGATACAAGTGTTCTGTTCGTCGTAAGGGTGGCCTTGAGGGCAGCGGGTCTTCGCGCGGGACGCCTTGCCTCCAACGCGTCCCTTCATGGCGCCGTCTCTCATATTGTCGGTGTGTGTGCCCCCGAACAGGTGGGTGGGGTTGCAGCATGCCGGGTTGTCGCAGTGGTGGCACGCTGCGGGCGGCCACTCTCGAACCTCCAGAAGGAACGCCAAGCGTGGAGCGATCTGGATCCGGCCGCCAATGTTGATCTTCCCGTAGCCGTGCTTGTCTTTGTATGCCGTCCATGGCCAGCACTGGTCACGGCCTGCACTGCGATCGACCTTGGATCGAAAGCGCGCAACGTCGCGTTCGGAAATGGACGGGGCTGGGCGACTCATTGTGCCGGCTCCAGCAGCCGGAGCGGAACTTGCTCAACGAGGCCCTGGTCCTTCTTGACGGACTGGAGCCAGTCGTAGATCCCGCACAGTTGGAGGAAGCGGTTGTGTTCGGTGCCGCCGGCCGTGACCTCGTAGAACGAGTACCGGCCATCGCCTCGCAAGAGGACGATCCCGCAGTGGGAAACCGGGAAGTTCTTCTCGGTGTCGGTCTCCTCGGCCCCGTCGTAGTGGACGATCTCATCGGCGTAGGTGAGGGCGGCCAACTGGAGACGCCACGAGTCCGGGTAGACCCCCTTGCCGTCTTCGGTCTTGCCGGTGGTCTTGTAGTCGATCCTCCACGTCTCGCCGTTGATGAGGCAGCGCAGGTCGCAGGTGCCGATGTAGGCGTTCTGGCCGTTGTGCCGGACGACCTCTTCGACCGCGAGCACCTCGGGTTCCCAGTCGATCCACCACAGTTCGAGTCCGTCAATGAACCCGTTCGCTTCGACGATGACCTGTTCGGGGGTGAGGTGCTGCCAGATGCGCCCGGCGGCTTGGACCTCGGCGACGAGGGCCTCCACGTCAGCCTCCCCCTGGTCCGCCCACGCCTCGGCAACGGCGTGGACGAGGGTGCCCATAGCGGCCCGCCCGTCCCAGATGCCCTTGTGGTGTTTGCGGAGCCGGTCGTACGCGTCGGCGTAGGAGAGATGGTCCCATTCCGCTTGGTGGTGCACGGCGAAAGCGGCGGTCTCGTTGGCTGCCCCCCACGGCAGGCCGGGCTTGTCGAGGACCCCGATGACGGTGGTGATTGACTTGATCTTGTCCCGGTAGGGACGGTGGACGCGGCCGTTCACCTGTCCTCCTCTTGGTCGAACAGGCGGGGTGTAGCGGGACGGGTGTTGTGGTTGGCGAGGCGGCCGCGCAGCTGGGCGGCCAGATCACCGATCAGCCAAACGAGACGGACGACTTCGGGGTCGTCGTAGAAACCGGCGGGGGCGGTGGCGTTGACCCACACGACCTCCGCGCGGGCCTCGCCGAGCATCGCCTCCGCGAGGCCCGCGCCGGTCGCCTCGGGGGGGTTGTCGAGGACGTGAAGGACGGTCACGGGACGCAAACCTCGTCGCCTACCTCGCGGGCGGAGACGGCGGGGGCGTCACGAGCGAGGTCCCACGCGCACGGCATCGCTAACCCTCGAACCTCAGGCTCCTCGCCGAAGGTCACCAAGACCGGCTTGAGAGCGCCGCCGAAGCGGTGGTGGACAACGGTCCCATCGCCGTGGACTTTCGCTGCCTTCCCCAGCCGGGCGAGCATGTGGCCCGTCAGGGCGAGAACATCAGGACGGCCCGGCTTGTGGGAAGCGAACAGGCGGCGGGTGTCCGGGTAGTCGCCCTCGTACACCTCCAGTTGGACACGTTCATGGTCGGGGTGCTCGATCGTGACGGCCAGCGCAGCGAACCCATCGAGTTGCAGCTCGGCCGAGGGGATCTCCGCTGGTTGCCACGGCACGTTCAGGTGGACCACGAGGTTCAGGTCGACGGTCTTCGCCTCGTCGCTCTTCCACAGGGCGAGCATGTGGCCGAGCAGACCAGCGGCGCGCCCGTAGGGGTCCAGGGCGACAGCGGCCGCGTAGGGGATCTCGTCGTCGGACGGGGCAGCTTCGAGCTCGTGGTGGAGGGCCGGAACCCAGGCGGAGAGGAGGAGATAGCTGTCGGCGGCGGTGAGGCGCAGCCCTTGGCCGAACTGCTCGATGTAGATCGAACGGTCGAGCTGCGGCCGTCCGGCGTCTTTGACGCTGGCGGTGCGGACCGACAGCCAGCCGCGTGCCAGCGGGCCAGCGGGGATGGTGACGCTCACGGTCGGCTCCTACGGTCGGTGGGGTGGTCTCTGCGGTCGAGGCGGCCGCAGCCGAACCCGGCGGCGAACACGGCCACGAGCAGCAGGAGCGTGACGAGCGGCAGGGTCATCGGGGGTCCTCGCAGCGGAAGGTGCCGCACCACATGCACACGTCCATGCCGGCCGGGAGCCCAGAGAACGCGGCGGGTTCCCAGTCGTGGACGCCGCCGCAGATGGCGTGACAGCGGTCGCAGACGGGTATCGCGTTCCAGGTGCCGGCCGTGCAGGAGCGGCACGGCACCTCGTGTTCGCGGGGTTGCGGCCCGTGGATGTGGCAGCCGCGCAGGGCGCCGCATGCGCACGGGAGGACAGCGGCGGAGACGGTCATGCCGGGCTCCGGTCCTCGGCGGCGAGGGCCGTCGGCATCGGCTATCCGGTCCGCTAGGTCCTGGAGGTCGATTGGCCTGCCAGCGGCGTGCGCCGGGGATTGGGGCCCCGGCGTCCGGCGTTGGCTGAGGAGTTGACGCCGGCCGGCCCTCGACCTGGGCGACGCAGGGAGGGCCGGCCGGCGGGGTGGGGGTGCGGCGCAGGTGCGTCTCGGGGCTGCGCCAGGGCGCAAGGAGTTCCCGTCGTGGACGCCCTTCGCGGGGGGACAGCAACCGGCGTTCACGTCACACCCCACGATCACGACTGCTCGTCTGCGTGCAAACGCCCGCTGCAACCGGGGGAGCGAGACACGCCAGTAGCGGGCCACTTTGCACGCCCCCGGCAGCCGACCCGTGCGGGCAAGTTGGCGGGCGGTCGACTCGGCGATCCCCAACGGCTCGGCCGCCTCCGCCAGGGAGAGGAGGTTCGGGTCGCGGCTCACATACGGGCGGGCGGCCGAGGTCACCGCTGGCCTTTCGCTGCGCAGCACGGCCCTAGCCCTCGAGCCTGTGACAGCGGGTCGGTCAACGGGGCTCCGCAACGCCCGCAACGGACCATCGCCGCTTCAGCGACCGCTTGCTCCCACGCAGCGATGAGACGTGCACGTCGCGCGGGGCGGGTCGGTGAGTCGAACCGTTCCGCCTCGATAGCGGCGATAGCCCGCTGGCAGTAGTCGATCCGGCGCTCCGCTGACAGCACCGAGATGGTCATGATGCCCGCCGCTTCGGCGTGACCGCCCACAACTCGGCGATCAGGGCAGCGTCGGAGGGTGAGAACAGGTAGGCGCCGGTCGGGCCCGGGAGTTTGCTGCTCGGCCGGACACGGCCGGTCTGGACCCAGCGCACCAGTGTGCTGCGCTCCATGCCGACTGCTTTGGCGAGTGCCCCGGTGGTGAGCAGGTCGCTCGGAGGGTGGGCCATGCCCTGACACTAAGCATTGCCCTGCCTGTTGTCAACACCCATTTATTCGGACATCTCACCCCGCCGCTTGCAACCCCACGAGTGTTGTCACATACTGTTGACATGAGTGATGCTCAACAGGAGGGAGCCGTCCCCGTCTTCGAGACACGCCACCGCATGGCGCTCGCCCTCGAACACGCCGACGTCAGCGTCAGCGAGATGGCCGACTACCTAGCCGTCAACCGCAACACTGTCGGGAACTGGCTCGCCGGCCGCGCCCACCCCCGAGACGCCTACCTACGGGTCTGGGCCATGCGCTGCGGCCTCCCCTACCGCTGGATCCGCTACGGCGAAGCTCCCCCCTACACCGGCCCCGAACGCCGCTCCGAGCGCTCAACACGCTACAACGGCCCGGAAAGACGCTCTCACCAGGAGATACCTGGATCGTGGTGCACTCCCCAGTCCCTCAAGCCGGCTGCCTGAACTGCCGACATGTCTAGTGTTTCGACGCGGGGGTGGAAAGCAATGAACGAAACGCTCGGACCGTACATATGGCGCTACCTGGACGAGAGACGCCGCGCCGGGATGCTGGCTCCCCAAACCGCTCGCCGTTGCGGGTACCGCCTCCACCGCTTGTCCACGGCGTTCGGAGCCAGACCCCTCAACCACCTCAACCCACGCTACCTCGCTGAGTACGTCACCACCCTCGACGGCATGGCTGTCGGGACCCGCCGCCTCCACATCTCCACCATCCGAGGCTTCTGCCACTGGCTCGTCGACACCGGCGTCATCAAAGCCGACCCCACGGCCAAGCTCCGCGGGCCCCGCAAACCACGCCGACTCCCCCGAGCTCTTCCAGCCGATCAGGTCGCCAAGATCCTCGCAGGCTGCCAAGACCCCCGAGTCGCCGCGATCGTCGCGTTGATGGTCGGCTGCGGGCTCCGCTGCGCCGAAGTGGCCGGCGCGCAGCTCGGAGACTACGACCGGACCGCACGCACACTGCGCGTGGTAGGCAAAGGCGGACACGAACGAGTACTGCCGATCCCGGAAGCCACTACCGTCGCTGTGTCCGCATACCTGAACGGAGCGCCGCAAGTAGCAGGGCCGCTTATCCGCTCCAAGACGAACCCGGCCGCACACCTCACCCCCCTCTACATCTCCCGTCTCGTCGGCGCGGCCATGGTCACTGCCGGAGTCAAGCACGCCCCCCGCGACGGCGTCTCCGCCCACGCCCTGCGCCACTCCGCCGCGACCGACGTTCTCGAGCACTCCGGCGACCTGCGCGCCGTGCAACAGATGCTCGGCCACGCCAACCTCGCCACCACATCCATCTATCTCGGCACCGCCCGCTTGGACCAGTTGCGGGAGGCTATGGAGGGTCGTAGCTACCGGGTGGTACCGTCCGCCGCCACTGCTGTCACTACGGCCGGCGTCACGCCGGCACTACCAGATAGGGGGAACAGATGAGCAGCATCCGTCCGCATTGGCGCATCTTCACATGGGTGGTCGTCGCCTTCAACGTGATCATGCTGATCTGGATCATCACCGGCGCCGCGTCGGTGTCCCACTCGCCCTGCCACGATCTGTCCACCCAAACTTGCACCGCGGCCCGGGAGGTCGGCGGTGGCATAGCCGTGGCCGCTCTGATCGCCCTGTGGGTCGCCGGGGACGTGATCCTCGGTGTGATCTGGATGGTGACCCGGCCGCGTGGCCGGGTCTGCCCGGCGTGCGGGACGAACGCGAAACGTGGGGTGCTCGCCTGCCGCTCCTGCGGCCACGACTTTCGTCGGCGCTGCTCGGTTGGTGCCGGGACGCGAAACGCCCTCCCAGCCGTAGCCGGGAGGGCGTCGGGCCGTGTGCCACACGGCGGGGGAGGCGCGCAGGGGTCACGATAGCGCTGGCGTGATGGTGAAGTCGAGCATCCGGCCGTTGGGGAACGTTTGGCGCCCGTTCGTCCAGACGGCGTGGAACTGGGCGAACGCGTTGCCGTACCCGGCGGTGTCGGCCGGCTGCCACGCCACGCTCACTTGGCCGGTGGCGGCGTCGGTGATCGTGCAGGCCCGGTCGGCGATCACCGCGACGCCCCCGAGGGTGAGCGAGAAGGTGACCGTTGCTCCGGTTAGGTTGACCGGACCGTTGGCGTCGTTCAGCGTGGCGGCGACAGCGGGGAGGGTGTCGCCTTGGGCGATGGTGAAGTCGGCCATGGTCAGGTGACCTCCGCGTAGGTGAGCGAGTTGGCGAGTATCGCGGTGGTGATACTGTCGTCGAGAGCAGCGGCGGTGCTGGTGGTAACGAGAAGCGCTGTGGTGAGGCTGTCGACAACGGCGGCCATCGTCGTGGACGCGGCAATCTGGACGGTGAACGGTGGCACCAGGCTCGGTGCGCTGCCAGCGAAGAACCTTGCCGCCGTGATCGTGGTCGAAGCGGTGAGCGCCGCGAACAGGTCGGTGACCGTGGCGTATCCGCCGCCCCCCGTCGCCGATCCGGAGGTGGATGTCAGGGCGGCGACGACGGACAGGTCGGCTATGGTCTTCGTGGCCGAGGCGGCGGCGGCGGCGAAGTAGGCGCCGTCAAGCATCCCCGCGCTGGTACTGCTGCTCGCGGCTGCGGTGGCACCGAAGGTTGCTCCGTCGGCGAGGGTTCCGCTGCTACCGCTCGCCGAGGCGCTGGACGCCGTGAAGGTGCAGCCGGCTTGGAAGCTACCGCCCCCCCCACTGGCCGATGCTGACCTTGTGTCGAAGTTGGCGGCGTCGCCGAAGGCGACAACGGTGGCGCTGGCTGAGCCCGACGTGGCGTAGAAGCGGCTGGCAGCTGCGAGCGTGGCGCCCGAACCGGTCGCTGATGCCGAGGTCGCCGTGAATGTGACGACATCGGCGAACGCCGCTGCGGTTGTGGTGGTCGAAGCCGACGATGCGGTGAGGCCGGTGCGGCCGGCCGTGAACGATGCGAGTGTCCCGCTGGTCCAAGCTGCGGTGGCATCGAACAGGTCGGCTACGGCGAGGGGGGCCCCCGTAGCGCTCGACGACCCGGTGTCAGCGGCGAATAGGTCCGCTGCGTCGAACGCGGCCGGGGTGCCACTGGTCGAGGCGCTGGTTGCTTGGAACGCATCGGCCGCTGTGAACGTTGCTGCTGCGGCCGTGGTCGAACCGCTGGCGGCTTGGAACGGGTCGAAGTCAGCGAAGGTGGCGGCGCTGGTCGTGGTCGAGCCGGAGGAGGCGGCGAACAGCGCGGTATCGGCGAAGGTGGCGCTACTGGCGCTCGTGGACCCCGATGTTGTTGCCGTGAACGTGTCGGCAGCGTCGAAGGTGGCTGTAGTGGCGCTCGCCGAGCCGCTGGTCGCGTCGAAGGTATCGGCGACCACGAAGGTCCCTGCGGCCGCGTTCGTCGAAGCGGACGAGGCGACAAAACTTTCGCCATCGGCAACGGTGGCGGCGCTGGTGCTGGCGCTGGCGCTCGACGCAGCGAAGGCGCAGCCATCGACGAAGACGGCCGTGGATGTCGTGCGGCTGGCGTTCGATGCAGCGAAGGTGTCGGCGAGGTCGACAACGGCGCTGGCGATCGTGACGCTGGCCGAAACCGCGGCAAGAGCGTCTGCCGCTTGGAATGTCGCTGTCGTGGCCGTCAGCGAAGCGCTGGCGGCTAGGAGGGTGTCGAGGTCGGCGAAGGTTGCGGTCGAGACCGACGTGGACCCGGAGGCGGCAGCGAACGCGATGCTGGCCGAGACAGCATCCCCCAACCGGATCAGCCCGAGCCTGCTGGCGCCGAGCAGGTATGCGGACTGGAACGTCGGCCTCTCGTAGATGACACCTTCGGGGATCCCGAGTTGCGCAACCCCCAGTTGTGCCCGACCGAGCAGGCACGCGGACATTCCGCTACCGACTGTCAGCCGACCATGACGGCCGTGTAACCGGTCGCCGGGACAGCCAAGACATCCCCGGTTGCCAGAGCCGTGCACGTGGAGGCCGAGGCGATGGCGTTGACCGCCAGCGTGCCCGCCGCGGTCACCGTGACCAGACAGGTGATGACAGCGTTCCCCGGATCCGAGGTCGTTCCATGAGCGTAGCCGCCACCGTATTGGGGGCCGGCGAACGTGCATGTGGCCGTCCCGGCCACAAGCTCAATCTGGTACGGCTGCCCCGTTGTGACACCGACAACGTTCGTGTTGACGGTCACCAGCCATGTCCCGACCGCCAGGCTCGCCGTATTGAACACCAGCGTGGAAGTGGTGTTGATGGTGACGTTGGCGCTGATGGTGCCGCCGATAGCCGTCAGGGGGGGCGCCGAAACGGTCGTGGTCTTGTCGGTGAGGTTCGAGGCGCCTATCGAGGTCGTCGAGGCCGCCACATACACCTCCCCCAACAACACCGAACCCGCAGGGATAGCAGGTTTCACCGGTGGCGCACCGGTGGAGGTGGCGGTCCAGCCTGCCACAGTCGACGCCGTGCCGGTCGTCACGGACACCGCGCCGGAACTGTTGACGGTAACGATGTCGCGCCGGTCGCCCGCAGACGCCGCGGCTATCGCCAAAGACGCCACGGCTGCGACAGACACGGTGGCGCCGTTCACGTACACGCTGCCCGCCGCCACCTGCACGGTCATGTTCGGCGTGGACTGCGCCGACACTTGGCAACCGGAGATGACCCCGGACCCGTCGATGGCACTGCTCAAAGCGGCGACGTCGGTGGCATCGAGAACCGCCTGCGCGGGGAAGGCGGGGAGCGACTCGGCGTTCGGCGTGACAAGAGCCATCCCCTTACTCCAACGTCAGCGTGAGGTCCCCCGCCGGGATTGACGGCGACGACCCGCTACCGGCGGTGATGGCGGTGTTGAAACAGCCCCACTCCCACACGTTGCCCGCCGTCGAAGCGTCGCATTTCATGTAGCCGACGCACTGCCCCCAGTTGGCGGTCGGCGTCGCGAACGTGATCGCCGCCGAAGTGACAGACGCCGATGGCCGCGCCGATGTGGCCGCAGCCCAGTTCGCTGTCGACGACGCCAGCGACGCCCGAGCATAAGAGCCAGCGGACGCCTGCTCGGCGCCCGTGAACGTGCCGGCAGCGAACAGATCCGTCACCTCCGTCCACACCACCGTCCCATCGGCCACCGTCCCCCCGGCACCGGTCGACCCGTTGTTCAACCCGGTCGGGATGGTCGACCCGGTGGTGCCAGCGGTGGTGCAGACGAACAGGCGCCCGGTACTGCCGGTCAGCGAGTTGAACGCCGTCGGGATCACGTACTCCCCGGCGGTGTACGCGGTCGACGCCTGCCACGATGGGGCGACCATCAGACCGAAATACCAGGTGGCGGGAGCGCCAAGAGCAGTCGCCTGGTTGAGGGCGTCGAGGACCTTCTGGTCGCCGTAAGTGGTCAGAGGCATAGGGGGGTTCTCCTTCGGTTCAGGATGCGGGGTGGCAGAACGGGCGCCGGCGCTCGGCTAGAGAGCTGATGTCATCTTGCAACTGGTCGACAGCGACTTCCGGGCCGCGGCCCGCCTCGATGAACTCGGCGGGGATCACCGCCCACGCCTCGGTGCAATAGGCAGCAAGCCACGGGTACGACACCGCCGTCACGGCCCCCCACGTGACAGCGTACGCCCACTGGGGGTCGTAGCCGGCCAACAGGATGGCGTGCCCGCCGACCGGCCTGTCGCCGGTGTACGTCCACGGCAGGCCGGCAGCGAACTGCCGCTCCGCCGACGCTGGCAGCGCGACGCCCAGGTAGGCGAACCCGTACGCGGCCACCGCCTGGTGCACGTCGAGCAGGCTGGTGTGATCCACCGGCGCGAACGCTGCGATCCGGTTCCCGTCGAACAGGCCGTGCTGCTGCCATGCGGTGAGGACATCCGCCTCGACGCAGCCGGTGTCCGCGCCGCCGGTCAACGCCAGGTACTGGGCCACGGCCTGGTTTGCGTCCGGTGTCGGGTCCGAGGTGCCGACCTCGGCGTTGGCGGCCATGACCGCGTGCGCCGCCGCGGCGATCGTGCAGTCCCCGACCGGCACACTGCCGTGCGCGGTGAGCGTCGGGTCCGGGCCGTTGCCGAGCATCAGCCAGTCCCCCACCGCCGGCACCGGGCGCTGCTCCGGTGGTGCGGGGAGCCGGCCGTGGGCGTACACCTTCAGCTCGGCGACCTCGTTCTGGCGGATCGGGTCGAGCGCCCCGCGCAGCAGCCCGGTCACGCGCCGGCCGGCGGTGTGACGGCGGCTGGCGCCGGCTTGACGTGGTGGGCGCCGACCCTGGTCAGCGCCGTTTCCACGACCGAACCACGAAAGTACGCCCCGTAGGTCACCTGGCTCCCGGCCGCCACGAGGGCGACCAGCTCCACCAGCGGCGTCGTCTCGAACGACGCCCCCGCCAACACGATGCCGACCACCGCGACAGCGGCCGACACCACCAGGGCGATCAGCTGCTTCACCTGGGCAGACATCTTGGCGGTCTTGAGTAGCGACACGATCGGCGGCACGACAGCCGACCCGACAGCGGAGATGGTGCCGACCTCGATCGGCGTCAGATTGGTCATTGGGGGGCTCCTTGCTTGAGCATGTGGGCGTGGACCACATCGATCCGGGCTCGCGCCTCTGCAGCCACGTAGGCGTCACGGATCACGGTCAGCTGGTGCGTTTAGACTTGATGGGTAAATGGATGCGTGTGCGTGTGGGTGTGGGCAGATCCCAGTCCGAGGCCGCTTTGTCCGTGGTCACCAGTTTCGGGATGCCGCTATCCGAGAGAAGCGTGCGGCATCCCTGCGGGGTCGTCCCCTGAGCGCAGCCCACCGAGCGGCCCTTTCCCGGGTGCGCACTGGCGTGGTGTTCACGCCAGAACGGCGTGCCGCTGTCGCAGCGGGCCGCATGGCCGGAGACTCTCGTCCGCTGTACCGCGTGGAGGACCGAGGGTTCACCACGCCCTGCTGGGTCTGGAATCGGGCCCTCTTGAAGACTGGCTATGGGGCTGTTCGGCGCGGTGGACGCAACTTTCGAGCCCACCGCTGGGTCTACGAACAGCATGGCGGCGCCATCGCCGCGGGGCTGGTCCTGGATCACCTGTGTGTCGTCAAGGCATGCGTCAACCCGGACCACCTTGAGCCCGTCACTCGCGCCGAGAACACTCGGCGTCATTTTGGGAGCCGTCCAACCTGAAGCATGTGGGCGTGGATGCAGTCAATGCGTGCCCGAGCTTCGGCTGCGATGAAGGGGTCCCTCAGCACAGAAAGTTGGTTGTCTTGCTGCGTCTCGCCCGAGTCGGACCAGTTCGTCGAGCCGGTCACCACGTCGAGCCCGTCGACGATCAGCAACTTCATGTGCATGATCGCCCCCTTCTCGCTGCGCCCCACCGCCATGCTGTTCGCCGGGAAGGCAGCCTTGGCGAGCAGCGCCCGCTCGTGGACGCCGCCGGCCTGGGACGAGTCCAAGGTGAGCTGCACGAAGATGTGCTCGTCGTCCAACTTGGTGTGCAGCGCGTTGCACAGGTCGTCGTCGTCGAAGCCGAACATCGCGACCACGAGACTCTTGGTGGCCGACACCGCCAAGTCCACGAGCACCCCGTGCACGTCATCCACAGGGCTGTAGAACGTGAGGGCGTTGCCGGGATAGCCGACCACGAACGGCGAGTGCTTGTACTTGGCGAGCACCGACAGGTCAGGGAGTGCCATCAATGCCACCTCCCGCAGTAGATGCAGGGCCCTTCGCCGTCGGGGTAGGTCGCCACGCCGAGCCGGTGCAGGAACCGCCGCCACGGAGACTGGTCGCGGTAGGTCATCTCACGAGCGCCTTCCCGATGACCACGCCGGTCCAGGTGCCAGCGAAGTTCGCGGCCGACACCGAGGCGACGATGACCAATGACCGCTTGTTGCGCCAGCCGTGTTTGAGGATCGAGTCCAACGCAAGCACCGAGCAGATCAGGCTCGCCAGCCATCCGGCCACGTCCATGGCGCCGGCCAGGTTCGGCTGAAAATGGGACTCGAACACGACCATGGCGGTGCCGAGCAGATCGGCTGCGAACATCGCGAGGAACGAGGCGCCGGCCGCTTTCCACAACGGCATCCGGTGGACGGGGGGAACGTCGGTCATGGCCGCTCAACTCCGTGGTGGTCGAGCAGCGCCTCCAGGTGCGCCAAGATGACGGCGTTGGTCTGCTCGTTACGGTCGACGCGCCGCAAGATCGTGGCGTCCCGACGCGTCTGGGAGAACATGGCGATGCCGACCACCGACTCGATCAGCAACGCCATGTAGACGCCGCCAGGTTCCACCACGAGCGCACGAACCCGTTGCCGGCGAACCAGCCAACGGCGGACGATGCGCTGCACCTGCCACGACAGCTCCTCGCCGAGCGTGAGCCGGTCGCTGGTCGCCGGGTCCGTGAACGTTCGTCTCACCGCTGGCTCGGGTCCGGCGGGCAGCCGGCGAGCAGCGGCGGGGGCGCATGCCCGGTCGCCGCCGCCAAGATCCGGTCCTCATGGTTGTACAAGCACTCCTGCACCCGCACCAGAAGTTGCGTCCGCTCCCGGGCGGCCTGGACCAGTTGCCGGTCCAGCAGGTTCTCGTCGTGGATCGTGACGGCCCCGAGCACGATCAGCAGCCCGCTCACCACGACAGCGCTGGCCGCCATCAGGCGGATCTGCCAGCGGGTGGTCCGCTCTGTCGCCGCCATCAGCTTCTCCGCCGCCTCCCTACCGGCCTCGACCCGCACCCTGGTCCGCTCGGTCATGTCCGCGCCTTCTGAACTTGGGCGAGCACCGCCGCCGTTGTGTGGTCGATCCGGTCCGCCAATGTGACGAACCCGTGGTCGACCCGTTTCGTCAGCTCCTCGACAGCGGCGCGCTGGGTGACTTGCTCGTTGAGCCGGCCGATCTCCGCCTTCGCCTCGACCAGCAGCGCACGCAGTTCGGTCTGCTGCCCGGTGAGCACATCGATTTGGTGTTGCTGCTCCGCGTTCTGCGCCTGCAACGCTGTCGCCAGCTCCCGCCATGTGGCGAGCGCCGGCTCGACCCGGCCGGACCGGCCGGCCCGGTAGGCGACCCCGCCGACCGTGCCCGCGGCGACCGCGACAGCGGCGAGGACTTCGAGGAGCTGGTAGAGGCTCACAGGTTCAGGCGGTGAGCGCGGCGATCTGCTGCGGGGAGAACGTCACGATGTCGGTCGGGGCGCCGATGGCGGCGAGTTTCGCTTGCCACACTTTCAGGTCGGCGGGGTCGTGGACGGGGACGGCGTGGCCGCCATCGACCAGGTAGACGGTGGCTTGGTCGATGGCGCGGGCGAGGAACGGGGGCATGCGCTTCTCCTTCGGTGACGGTCTCGGCTTCGGTGACGGCGGCGCGGTGACGGTGAACAGCCGGTCGAACGCGGCCTGGTCAAAGCACACGTTCACATCGCACGGGCTGATGTTCGCGACCGCAGCAGACGACGTGTACTGGCGGGCGGTGTAGGCCGTCCAACCGGAGAACGGCTGGAACCAGCCGGGTGTCACCCCAGCGACGATCTGTCGCGGGTTCCCGGCGCCGGGCACGTAGTTCGGCCAGATCAGCCCGCACCTCGACGCCCGGACCGACACCCCGGCGGACGCCGCGACCCACGCGGCGGTGTACACCGAGACAGGGGCGTGCGGGGCGAGAACAGCCAACTCGGCCAGGAAGTCGTCGACGACCGCGGCGGCCGGGATCTGCCCGTTGTCGGCCTCCCAGTCCAACATCAACGGCACGCCCAGACCGCCGCACACGGTTTGGACGACCCCGGCGAAGTGCTGCGCCTGCGCCTGCCCGGAGCCGGTCTGGTCGAGGAAGTGGTAGGCCATCGTCGGCAGGCCGGCGGCTTTCGCGGCCGCCCAGTTCGCGGCGAACAGCCCGTCGACGAACCCGATCCCTTGCGACGCCTTCGCCGACACCGCGCACATCCCCTCCTGCTTCGCCAGCGCCGCGTCCAACGCGACGCCGTTCGTGTTCGACACGTCAGGGAACAACAAAGCCGCCATCACGCACCTCCGCAAGCGTTGTGCCACACGATCATCACGGTCCGGCCGGACGGCGCCCCGGCCGCGCAGACCGTCGCGGTGCCGGCACGCTCCTGCGCGACGGTCTGCACCCAGTTCGACCACAGTGCGTCCGCCGGGACCAGGCGGGCCGGCACCCATCGCCGGTCCGGTCGCTCCAACCAGATGTTGGTGAAACGGGCGGTCCTGAAGTCCGGCCACGGGATCTGCGGCTGCCAACCCTCCGCCACCCACTCCACCGTCCGGGACACCGGCCCGCAGTAGCGGACCCGGGTCGCCCACCACCAACGCTGACGGGCGTCCACGAGACTCAGCCGCCACTCGCATGTGCCGGTGGAGATGACCGCCGTGCGCACCCGGTCGCCGGGGCGGACCGGGGCGCCTATCCACTGCGGGACGCAGCCGCGGCCGGGCTGGCGGCCGTAGGGGCAGGTCGTCCACCACGGGCTGTCCCCACCGGCCGCCTGGGGGGCGACCGAGACCCCGGTCTGGATGAGGGCGACGCCGGTCGCCCCGTACACCCCCACCCACATGTTGACCTGCGACGCCCACGCCGATCCGGCCGCGACCGCCGGCACAGCGAGCGTCGCGACCGTCCCGGTGTAGCCCGTGGCTGTCAGGTCGGCCCCCGCCCAGTACGCCCCGGACTGCCCTTCCGGCGCTGGCCGCCCCGCTGTGGGGGCACCGACACCAACGGTGATGGCGGCCGCGCCGAGCACGGCGGCGAGAACACGTCTCATACCTATCCTCCTTCTCGGGGGGCCCCCGTCAGGCGAGCTTGCCGAGCACCACCCGGTCGGAGATCGACGGGCCTGCCCCCCGCGCCACGAACACCACATCCCCGGCGGCCGGCGTGTACGAGGCGAGGTAGCGGACACCGGGCGTGAGGTACTGGGTCTGCCGGAGGGTTTGGGTGCCGTCCAGGTACACGTCCAACGTGTTGGCGGACACGACTGTGGCGCCGCTCGCCTGCGACGACGGGAGCTCCGGGATGACGCCGACCGTGTACGGGCCGGCGCCGTTGACCGATGTGACGCGCACTGTCTGGTCGGTTGACGCCAGGGTGCCGACGAGCAGCAGGTCGTTGAAGATCGGCGCGGCTGTGACAGACAGGCTCGTCGCCCCGGCCGCCGCGGCAGCGGCCAGCGTGGATGAGAACCCGCCGTGCAATACGTAGACCACACCCCACTGGGTGGGGGCGGTCGTGAACGGGTCTCCGACCAGGA
>JAEHJW020008319.1_pt1 | contig 15396 bp, 26 predicted proteins | sample 9271431 | NCBI WGS metagenome assembly JAEHJW02
AGAGGGGGTACCCCCACACAAAAGCTATCCACAGCCCCCTCCCCTCCCCCATCACGAGCCGAAAAAGCTTATATATCAGAGGCATATAGCGGTTCTCCGTACACTGACAAATCTCTCCGTACACTGATCAAGACCCCTTTAGGGTCTTCTTAAGAACCGTTATCATTTCACTTGCAACAAGTTGCGGCGAACGGTCAGGTGGGATAAATCCGGAAACGCGATCAGCGCCCCGGCCAGCACAAAGCCCCGGTCCGCACGCGGATCGAGGCCAGGGTGAGAACAGGGGAGATGGGGTTAAGCCGCAACTCCGATCACTAGCACATCCAGCCTCACGTCGGCCGGGATGTCGGGCTTGAAGTAGGCGAAGAGACCAAGAGCTGCGCCTGCAACGCCTGTCGTCCAGTTGATGTTGGTTGGCATGTTGTTCCCCTTCAGATAGCTCATGGACATGTCGTGATGTTCACGACTCCAGCGTTATCCCACAGAGCGCAATGTGTCGCTGGGGCCGAAGTCGGGATGTTCAGCGGCAGATAAAGGCCGCCATTCTTGACCTGCAAGTTTGTTCCACCGTCTTGGCTTTGCATGTTGACGGCGGTTGAGCCAAAGCTAAACCCTGCTCCCGTGCACCCTGTGCCGCTAGTCACGCATGAATAGGAACCACCGCTATAGAGATATCCTCCATAAGTCGAGCCGCCCCAGGAGGCCGCATTTCCAGCAGTTCCGCCATTGGTGAACGCAGGGTTGGTTGCGCGTACGATGGCACCATTCCCAGTAGAATTTGGGATGTCATAGAATTGCCCATTGATAGTGACAAGGTTTGACCCGGTTGTTGGGCTATAAGTTCCAATTGTTCCGGTGTTCTGATTGACGACGAGTGTGTTCTGCGCAGCAGTCGCATCGAAATTAAATAGCGGATCACCACTACCGCTTTCATCGGAAACACCGATAATTGTGTTCTTCGTGGTGTAGTTTGTTGATGGCGCCGTTGGCGCGGACATGCAAAGTCCAACTAGACCGGCACTCCAGTGTGTATGGATAAAGCCGCCGAAGATCGTGTTTCCATAGGCACCTTGGAGTTTGTATGCACAGGAAACTTGCTGCCAGAAATTGATGTCTATGATGACACCGGCATTGACGTAATCCGCTAGCAGAACGCCAATATCGCCGCCATGAATGTTAAGATTGTGGACATGCCATAGATAGCTGCTCGCGGTGCTGGGATAGGTGTATTGCCCAGACCACAATGCGAGCGCAATATCGCCTGCATTGGTCTGCGCCTTGATGGTCATATTTGAGATAGACCACCACTCCGCGTTCGTGTTGTCTGAATTGCTAGTTGCGCCGCCAACGACCGCGCCATTTGGGCTATCGGCATCATCCTGTACTATGCCACCCGAGCAAGTCGCATTCGTGTGAACACATTCAAGGACAGGAGTAGTCGGGCCGGTAGAAAGTCGATGCAGCGTCGCGCCTGGAGATAGTGTCAGAGATTGTCCGGCCCCGACAATGATCGTTGTGTCTGCGTCATAGGTCCCATCTGTCCCATAGCAAGAACTAACGGCAATACAGTTATTAAACGCGGTCGCGGACGGATTTGCCCCGGTCGGATCGGCGCCGAACATCGTTGCCTGAAGAGGCCCATTGTACTGACGCTCCCATTTTCCAGGTGTACCGTCGGTTGCAGCAAAACACGTTCCGGTATTCGTCGTACACGTCGAGCTGCTGTTAAAGATAAACCATCCGGCCTGTAATCCCGCAACATAGACGGTCGTATTGTTGATCGGTCCTGGAAGCGCTGTCATTGCCGTGATGCTGGCGAGCGCCAATGGGCCGGGATCGATGATCATGCGCCCGGTCGTAACTCCGGTACATTGGATGACCTGATCGCTCGGCGTCGCGGTGCTGAGCGCATTCCAAGAGAAATGCCCAACACCAGGAACCCATGCCGCTTCAATGATCGGACAGAGTGCGCCTTCGTTTTGCAGATCGGTGACGGTCGCGATGACGGAAACGGGCGACCCGCCTGCTCCGCCGTTCTGGCGATCCCAGCATGTGCCGTTCTTATCGACGACAACGGCTTTGCCATCATCGACGCAATGCGTGACGGACTGTTTGCCATTTGGCAGGAAATAGCCCTGGCCCCCATCGCCGGGCAGGATGTTGCCTTCCAGCCATACAGTCCCGCCATAGGCATTTGATCGGAAATCCGCGAGCGACGCGACGTTCGAAGTCTGCGCCAGGGCGTGAGCCCAAGACAGGACCAGTGCGGCAAAGGCGAACAAGGCGTAGCGAAGTTTCAGCACGGCAACCCCGATGGACAAGGGAAAGGCGAGATCACGATCAAATCCGCCGCCAGTATAGGATGGCCGTCGCGGAATAGCAAATAGGCACCGATCAGCGTGGCGGCCGAAGCGACCATGAACACAAAGCCAAAGCGCTTGGTGAATTTGGTCAAATCCACCGCCCCTTGCGTTTTTTCTCGGCCTCGCCCTTTTTGATATGGCGCACCTTGAACCCAAGATCGCGCAGCGATTTCGCGTTCATGTTGCGCTCGAATTCAGAAGGGAACCACTCGAATTTCGCGCGGCCGGTTTTAGTCTTATAAGCGATGCCATAACGCACCATCGAGTTTTCCTTTGTCCTATCGCTTCGCTACCTGAGGACATTACCTCTTAAATGCGCTCCCCCGCCAGTTCGGCGGAAGCTGGCAGGGGAGCTACAGCGGCCGGGAGGGATACGACCTTACCGCTGGTTTGGTTCAAGCGTTTTGCAGCCATCGGCCCATTTGATCGCGCAGCGCAGTTTCAGATAGTCGGTGACCATGATGCAGAGATGCGGCGAATTGCAATGGCGCATTTCGTTCGCGGCGCCGTGTTCGAAGGCCGGCGTGTAGGCGACAAGTGGCGGTTCGGCCGCCGGCATAATGGAAGCGCAACCAGACAGCATGAGAAGGATCAGCGGAGCGAAGCGCATCACACTTTCCCCGTATCGAGCGCATCCGCCGCCGCCGAGGCCGGAACCTTGGCGGCGACGATCTGCGCGGCTTTGGCGATATGCGCGATCTGCGCGGCCGTCGTGGCGTTGTCCTCGCGCTTGTTAAGCCACGCGAGGAAGACCTTGCCGGCCACATTCAGCACGGAACCGACCAGCGCCGTGAGGATGGCCGACAGCATGGTTAGCTCCCGGCCTGCGTAGGGTTCGGCGCGGCCATGCCGACCGCGCGATAGGCGACCTGGCGGACCATGCCGGCGTCCTGCGCCAACAGCGAAAGCCCTTGCGCCTTGGCCGTGGCGATCAGCGCGATATCGACGGCCGATGCTTTCTGGCCGCCGGACCACTGGTTGAACTGCGCCGTTGCGAAGCCCGCGACCAGATTGAGCGCGACCGGCATGAGCTGGTCGAACACGGTCTTGAGATCGGCGGCGATGGTCGGTTCCACATTCTTGTAGACCGTTTCGGCGTCGGTCTTGATCGTCTGCCACACGTTGAGCGCGGCCGTCTCGATGGTGTCCCAAAAATTCGACATGGTGTAATCCCTCTTGTTCGGCTTAGAAGAATTTCAGGCGGGATTGCCTGTTGCCATCCTTGAAAGCTTTGAAACGCCGCGCGGTCATCTTGCCTTTGGCGTGAAGAAGCTGCGCGGCCCGCATCTTCTTGCCATTCGGTTTACCGCCCTTTATGGGTCGCGAATTCCGTTTCATGGTACGACATATGATCCTTCTTAGTCATGTAGTTTTGCGCGACCCAGAGTTTCACGTCGGCAATGCCAAGCTTGATCGAAAGCGTGACCAGCACGTTGACAGCGATGCCGGCCAGCGACAAAGCAGTCAATATGGTATCGGTGCTGATATCCATCAGTCGCGATCCTCCCGCCGTTTGCGCATCGACCAGTTGTCCGTGATGTAGCACCAGGCTTGCACGGTGACGCCGTTCGTGGGCGAGATCACCGAAACATTCTGCTTGCCGCGCACATAGAACAGAAAACGGTCGGGCTTGTAGAGCGAAAATGCCTTGGCGACATTGACCGAAGTCGGGACAACCGCGTTACCGCCTAGCGACAGGTAGAAATCTCCGCTGCCCAGAAACATCGCTACGGTGGCGCCGTCCGCGATCGGCAAATCCTGCGCATTGGCGCCGTCGAGAACGACCGTCGAAACCGAATTCGGCACCGGCATGATCGGCAAGAACGGAAACTTGTGGCGGAGGTCAAACAGGTCAGTGACGGGATTGAAATCTGGCACGCTGACATGCGCGTCGAGATCGCCCGCCGAAGTCACCGGCTGTTCTTGCCCCTCGCCAAAGCCGAGGGAGCCCGGCTTGTCGTTCGGCTGGTATCCTTCCGGCATTTTCATGATGCGCCCTCATGCAGCGCGAACAGCGCCTTGATCCCGAAATATGTCACGAATATCAGCCCGACGCCAGCGACAAGATAGATGACCGCCTGGCCGGACGACAAAAAGCCCCACGCCTGTGCCAGCGTGTTGATGGGCACGCCGGCCGCCGCCGCATCGGCCGCGTTGTTGGCGTTGATATCGTTCGCCAGCTTCTTGACGTCGGTCGCGACCGGCGTTCCGGTTTGCTGGTCCCACGGCGTACCGCCCTTTATAGCCGGGCCGAAAACCGCCTGATACATGTCCTGCAGTTTTGATATCAAGGTCGGTGTGGCGTTTGACGTATCATAGCCGGCCGCTGCTCCCCATGAGCCGGTGGCGCCTGAAAAGGCGTTTGTGGCGGCCGTCGCCGCGGTGCCGGTATAACCGGCGACCTTGAGAATGTTCGCGGCATAGGATTGCCCGGCGTTGCTTGATGGCGTTCCGGCGTTGTAGGCGGCTAGGGCGTCGGTCCAGTTGCCATATTTTTTGAACAGCGATGATAGATAAGACGCGCCACCATAAAGGTTCGATATCGGATCCCAGGCATTGACGCCCAGGCTCGCCGCCGTATTCGGCATGAGTTGCGTAAAACCGACTTCGCCGCTCGATCCCAGGGCATAGGGCTGCCAGCCACTTTCCTGATTGATCAGCGCCGAAAAGATATTCGCCGGCACGCCATAGGCTGCCGCCGCCTGCGATGCGGTATCACTCCACAACCCTTGCGACGTGGCGTCCATAATTTACCCCGGATAACCGGATGCTCGTGCCTTGTTTGGCGTCATGGCCGCGACCTGCCCGCCGGTCGGCAGATTGATCACCGGCACGCCGTTGACCATATCGTTTGCCAGCGAGACATTTTGTTCGCTGGCGGGATTGCCACCGACGCGCGTAGTTGCAATCCCCAAAGTGTTGAGCGACAACGTACCATTGTTCAAACTCACCAGCGATGACACCTGGCCGAAGTTTTTGTTCATGTTGCCAAGCGCCGATTGAAACGCACTGACGGCCTCGGCATTGTTCGTAACACCGGCCTGCGTATTGGTGTTTTGAACGCTGGCATTGATCGACGCGAGGCCGAGTTGCAGATTGTTCGCGGCCTGTGTAGTCGCCAGATCATAACTCTGCTGGTTTTGCGCCGTCTGCATGTTGATCAGTGATTGCAGATAGGACAGGCTGTCGGTCCCCGTCGCGGTCGGTAGGGTCGAAGTCGTGCCGCTCGATCCATAGCCATACATCGCATAGGGATCGGTATACTGCATGGGCGAATAATAAGGCTGCTGCGCATAGGCCGAGGTCGCATCGTTCTGCGAGGCATTGGCATTCGCCGCCTGTGCGCGCAAATAGAGATAACCGCCGCCGATCACGGCCGCGCCAATCCATGTCCACTTATTGCGCAACAGCGCCTTGATATTCATAGGCCGAAACCTTTCAACACTCCGCCGATGGTACCAGTAATACCCGAAATAATGGAATTCGTGGTGGAAGCGTTGGCCTGCGTATTCGCGATGGCCGTTGCCGCCTGAGCCTGCGTGTGCGCGATGTTCTGCGCCGCCTGGGCCTGCGTCAGGCTGGTGAATTCGCCGGCCATGTTCTTGCCCGCGTCGATGGCCTGCGCCGCGTTTGTTGTGAGCAGCGAGTTCAGTTGAGCCGTGCCGCTTTCCTGCATGATGGCGTTGTTCTGCACATTGGCATTCGCCAGCGTTTGCAGGATGCCGCCAAAGGCCGATAGCGCCTGCACATTCGTTGCGGCCATCGCCTGCGCGTAATTGGCCGATGCCTGATAGTTCTGCAAGGCGATCTGCGCGCCCTGATTTTGCACCGTTGCCCATTGCGTCAGCGACGGCGCCGAGGAAGAGGCCGAAGACGATCCGCCGTGCGAAAGCAATACCAGCGCGCCGAGCCCGGCACCGCCGATCCAAACCCATTTGTTCGACAAGATTTTTTTCATGTCCATGGGGCGCGCTTTCGATCAGATTTTCGTGAACTTGTTGATCGGCAGATTGATCTGCCACTGATTGTTGATCGGCCACGTGGTGACGCCTGGGCCGTAAGGTGTCCTGCCCTGCGACTGCGCCAGCCACGCATTCATAATTTCGGCCACGGGCTGATAGAAAATGTGTGTGATGTAGGGATAGGGATAGTAATTCCCGCCCTGCTGAAACCGCGTGATCCGCTGCGAGGCGTCGAGGTCGTAAGGGTAATGCGGTTCATCCCACGGATAATTCGGCAGGACGAAATCGCGCACCTTCTTGAGGAACACATTCAACATGGTTGTTCGCCTTTCATCGCAACCGCACGCCATGCCGTCTTTACAGCCCCCACGGGTTGCCGAACTGGTTCTGGAATGTCGCCGTCGCCAGCGCGCCCGAAAAGCCTTTGGCAACGCTGGTAACAACCGTGCTGGTGCCGCTGGCATTGGTGACCAGCAAACCGACCAGCGCCACGCCGATCAACAGCGAAGCGATTTCCGTAAGATCACGACCGAAGCCCGTCATTGCGAATTCTCCTTATGATGTGCCCGCCAGATCGGTGAGCGCCTTGAACAGATTGCCCTTGGTCATGTCGGTTCCGGCGGCTTTGACCGCATTGGCCCGATGCAACAGAAAAGCGACGATACCAAGACCTACCAGGCCGACGACCGGACCATGCAGATAGCTTTCGCGCGCCAGTAGATACAGTACGCCGACCGCCGCAACCCATTCGAGGTAACGCCAGTCGCTTTTCAGCGCGTTGATCAGCGCCAGCAAATTGCCGTGATAGATCACGGCGCCGACATAACCGACCAGCGCGATTGTCGAAACTGACGTAAGAAGCCCGGTTGCCATCAATGCGTCTTCACGTTGCTGGTAGTTGCCATCTTGGCGTATTCGGCCAGTCCGCCGGTCATCGCCAGATAGAAGACAAAGCCGCCGATGATCACGACGAACGGCATAGGATCAGCCCGCCTCGCGCATCAGATGCAGCGCGCCATTCCAGGCCACGCCCATTGCGCCAACCGCGACGAAGAAGATACCCCAGCGATAAAGCGGTTCGTTAAGGAATTTCCAGCCGGCAACCGAATTGATCAAGTCCATGTTCTTTGTCCTTTATGAAAACACCGCCGCCTGATTTCTCAAACGGCGGTGCTTCCTAGTGGCCCCGTTCGACGGGGAACCGTTAGCCGGCCTGCGCGATGCCCGGCAGGGCGATCCCCTTCGGCCAGAAGCTTTCATACATCAATTCGACGTACTGATTACCGCCCGACACCGTAGCCGGCGTCAGTCCGGACTGCACATTGCCGTAGATGGCCGTCTGCACCGGCTCGTGGCGCTTGTCGAAGAAGTACGCACCGGCGACCAGGTCGGTATTGAGCGACTGGCGCATCTTGAACAGCATCGACAGTTCGCTGTCGTCGGTGATGACGGTGTTGCCGTTCACGATCATGCGGAACTGGCTCATGTTGCCCTGTGCCACGGCGCCGGCCGTGACATAGTTGTAATAGGCGCCGATCACTTCGCGCACGTTCGGCCAGTCGAGCAGTTTTTCGGAATTGACCGCCAGATTGTCGGTGGAACGGACGCCACCTGCCAGTTCATAGACCGTCTGAAGATCCGCCAGCGGCAGCACGACCTGGTTTGAACCGGGCACCGGCTGCGGCATGATGTATTGCTGCCACACAGTGACCGTGATCGGGCTGGCATTCTGGCCGACAACCGTGGTGGTCGCCGCGCCGGAATAGACGCTGTCGATGTTGCCATTGGCATACAGCGACGTATTCCAGTCGATGTTGAGGAACATCTGCCCGACATTCGTCTGCGACATGATGGCGCCGCGTGTGTCCTGCAACTTGAGGTCTGGATTGTCCACGTCGAAGGCAATCGGCACTTCGATGAAGAAACGGATTTGCCCATTACCGACGGCCGTCGGCACAACCGGATTGGTGAATACCGCCGTGCCCGACTGATTGTTGCCGCCATAGAAGCGTTTGCCGCGCACGGAATTGAGCGTCCAGAGCTGAAAGCCCGAGACGTTCACCCGGTCGGTGCCGTCGTAATCCTGCACCTTCAGGCGACGGATCAGATTGTACGGCGCGAAGCTGGAAGGGACCGCGATTGCCGTGCCGATGGTGATATCGCAGGTCACTTCGAGCAGCAACTTGGTCAGCACACCGACGTTGAAAAGCTGAATGCGGCTGGTGCCGCCCACGGCTTCGGTGGTGGTGATCAGGTTTTTCTGCATCCGCTTGCCGTAGCGGAGGAACTGCATACGCTGCTGAAAATTCAGCGCGCCAAGATCAGATGCGGAAAGGGGCTTGGACATGGTTCAGGCTCCGTTGCTGCCGCCGATGCGGCGATAAAGAGGGGCGAGCAGGGTGTGAGCCAGGACGGTCACCCCCACGATGATCGCAAGATCGGGGAAGTTAAGGAACTTCATGGGCTTAGCCCATCCAAGAGGTATTGATGCCGCCGGCCTTGAGCCCGAATTTGAGCAGGGCATAGGCGCCCACGCTGATAAGGCCGATGGTCACGATGTTGCCGATGTTCAGCGAAATCATAAGGGTTCTCCCTAATGATCTGCCGCCGAACAGACCGAAATGAAGACTAAATCCAGATGCGGCCTTGCCTTGGGGCCTTGTCCCCTAAGCCTTCCGGCACGCTGTCGGTATCCGTGTACCCCACATTTTGGGATTTGTCCAGCTTGATAGGACCATATTTCGTAGGGGGGCCGAAACCCATTTCATAAAAATAAAATCCGTGCTTCGGCGGGTCCGGCAATTTATCGAAATCGCGGATCACTTTGGAAAGGCGTTTTTTGTCGTCCTCATGCGACAAAAAGAACAGGTAGAATTTCTGCGCCTCGGAAATCGCGAATAAGGAAATCCAGGCCGGACGCTGTGTCGCCATGATGGTGGTGATGCCGCGCGAGCGCCCCCGCGTGAGCAAGCCTTGCAGGCCCTTGCCGGCGCGCCCGTTCTTGTGGAATTGCAACAATTCATCGATATAGGCGACGCTATCGCTGTAATTCTCGTAGTGGTGATAGAGCAATGCGTCCAGGGCTTCGGGATCGCTGGTGACCGAAAGCGGCGGCCGGACGATGATGTAATCAAGCGTCGGATCGTCGTAAGCCTTATCCATGCTTTCGATATCATAAACTACGCGATTGGGCGTCAGCGCGTCGAATTTCGGTTCTTCCTTGCTGTCATAAATGAAGATCGGCGCGAAATCGATCCGCTCAAGCAGCCAGCACGAAAACGCGGTTTTGCCGCTGCCGGTCTGGCCGACGACAAAACCGCGCTCACCGCGCTTGGGGATCAGGTCGCGCTTAGCTTCCGGTGCCGCCGTCATCCTGGCCGTCCGGCGCGATCAGTGCTTCAACCAGCCGATGCAGCCCGTGTGCGAGGTCAGCAAGCTGGCCTGTTGCATTTTTGTAACGGTCAAGGATTTTGTCCAAATCCTTCGCCGCTTCCTGAAATGCTGGTGACAAAAATGCACCATTGATCAGCGGTGCCCCATCCTTGCCGGCGGCCGGCGGATTGGCTTTGAGGTAGGCGCTCACCGCCTCCGCCAGTTCGGCCGGCGTCGGGCCTGGGCCTTTGGCGCCGTCTTTGCCGGGCGGGCCCTGCAAGCCGACAGGGCCGGCGGGACCGGGATTGCCGGTTTCGCCCTTGGGACCGGGAGGTCCGGGGATTTGCTTGGCGTAGGGATCGGGATTGGTGATTTCGCCAGTCATGGGCATGATCCTCAATTAAAGGGCGGCGCAGGCGGAGTGCCCTGCGCTTTGAACGGTTGCTTTATACCCGTTTGCTGCATCTGTTTCAATTGGCGCTGTATTTCCGCCATCGCGGCGAAACGCGGCAAGTAGATCGTGGCGCTGACATAAGCCAGCCATCCAAGCGCAATCCACTTGTTATCCAGCGCTTCCGCGAAATTGAAATGCTGTGCGGCGGCATAGATCGCGTCGGCCAATTCGCCCGCTTCCTCATCGGAAATCATCACGATAGGACGAACGGGCTCCGGCACTTTCGATGCGGCGAGCATGTGCGCGCCGATGATTTTTCGTTTGACGCCGGCTGCGGTTAGAACCACTGCCGCTTTTTTGACGGTTGATCCTCCGACGGATTTTCGGGCGCGGCAGTTCTCGCATTCGCAGGCGGCCGGGTGTCGTCCGCGCCGGCTTTTTGCTTGGGGTTGCCCGATTTCGCCATCTGGGCTTCGTAATGCAGGATCAGCTTGTCCGCGTCCGCCATCTTGCGGCGCAGTTCCGTTATTTCCGCGTCGCGTTGCTCCACTTCCGCTCGCAGGTTTTGGTCCTGCGGCTGGTCCAACAGTTTCTCCAAGCACTCGGCGTTCGTCGTCAGTAAGTCCGCCAAGTCCGTTTCCATTTGGGCTTTGGCCTTCTGCCAAAACGCCAGCCGTTCCTTTGCTTCTGTCATTGTCTTTGCCTTTCGTCATAGTTGTGCCCTCGCGCGAATAAAACCATTGAAGTTCGTAGGAGCATTGCCCGTATATGCAATACCAGAAACCACGCCACTGGTGGGATTGGTAAGATATATCGGATTGTGTGAACTGATCGTGTAGCTTATATTGATAGCATCTGATAACAAAACATGCTGCATATAGGCCGGCGTATGGTCCATCGAGCTATCTTGCAGAATTTCATTTCCGACATTGAAGCCGATTTCGGCGGTTTTACACCGTAGCCACAAATGAACATCCTGCGGCCTCGCCGAAAGGTTATGTGCAATCGAAGCGACATTTCCGAGTGTTAGCGGGAATTCGACGCTTTCGAAACTGACGGTTCCGCTAAAGCGCCATTTACCGCTGTCATCAATGAACAGTCGGCCATGATCGCCGGGACGCAAAGTCAGAGGATTGGCGTTCGTCCAAAAGCCGTTGATGGTGTCGGCGCCGTTCGGCACGATCTGTGCCGTTTGTGTGCCAGTTACGTCCACCGCAAAACCGTCGCCGTTGAAGAAGCTGGCGGTCGCCGCCAGATCGTAGGCACAAACGATGGTCGTCGAACTAAAACGCAATAGCCGGCCGATATCGTTTGCCGTGCCGGTGGTCGCGGCGGCGGTGATATCGACCGAAACCGCTTCGCGTTTCCAGAACGTAAAAAACCATTGCGCACCGTCGCACGACAAAAAACCCATATCCCCGGGATAGAGGATCAGCGGTGAAGCGAGAGTGAAAACCGTATTGATGGTGTTCGCGCCGTTCGGTGTCACCAGCACGCGCTTAGTGCCGTTATTGTAAAGAAACAAGAATGTGCCGTTATTGACCGGCTGTGTTGCAATTGACAACAGCGCATAAGTCATATCCGCACCGACGGGAACACAATTGATTTGTTGAGCGAAGTCCCCGACGATTTGCGCTACATAAGCGGCGGTATAGGTAGTGAAGGGAAACTTGGTCACACCCAGCGCATCCTTCTGAACCGCCAGCATATCCACCGATGACGGCAGATTGGCTTTGGTTTGAGAAAAATAGAGAACCGCCGTTCCGACCGTTCCATCGACTTGCACAACGGACGCGTTTACCGGCAATGAAAGAGTTTCACGCTGATAGGCCGCCACGCGCCATACATAAGGGCCAATGACGATTGTTACATAAGCAGAATTCGCGAGATTATCGACCGTCAGAAATTTCGGCATGGTATTGACGGGAGAACGTTGTACAGCTCCGGCCAGGTCGATCACGTATTCGAGCGAGGCACCGAAGTCGCAGGAAACCGTCGCGATCGCATTCGTCGGGTCCGAGATATTCCAGTTCAACGATGAAATGGCGACCGGCATAGTCCCTCAATCCTCAGTGACATTTTCGCTACATTGTGCCCGGCAAGGGTTGCGGTCTATACACGGTGTCCCACTACACCTGGCCCGCAACCCCAAGGACGGGACCGCCCATGCCGAAACGGTCAAAATCTAGCGGTTCGAAATCGCAAAGTAAAGCTATTTCCCGGCGCCTGAAAGAAAATCAAAAAGAGCGCGCCCGATTAAAAAGGGAATATGAACGGGAATTAAAACGGCATCTGAAAGCCCTGCAAAAGATAGGGGCCTATAAACCGACCGGCAAAACCCTCACAAAATCCCGCCAGCGCGAGGTCAGGCGCCGTTTCAAGAAATTCGAGCAATTCCTGACGGCCGATTTCGCCTTTATTCCGATCCTCGCTAAAAAACCGGAAAGACGTCAGGCGGCCCTGAAAATGGCGGCCGAAAATCAATTGGCGACCGCCCCGCGTGGGGTTTTTGTCGAGCGCACGCGAGATTACGTCAAAGGCCGCGCCAAGCGGGACCGCAAAACCGGCGAATACAAGCTGATTATCGAAAAGCGCCGCCGGGGAGAAACCGGCGAAAAAGAGATCACCGAAATCATTCCGTTGCGACCCATGGGCGAACTGGCCGCCGAATTGGAGCGCATTAAACGCGAGGCCGAGGAATTAGGGCCGATTGGACCGAACGACCGGATTGCATTCAAGACCTATGTCAACGGCAATGACGGCTATTCACACAATATATATAGCGACGCCGATCTGTTGGCGCGCGATATTGCGGAGCGTTACGACCATTTGCCGATATGGTTCAAGCACCAGTTTTTCCGCTCGATTACCGTTCAAAAGACGACCCGGAAGCAATGGTTGACCGATCACCCCTTGCCGGCGAACAATCCCTATAAGGCCCATAATCACACTGGACGCTCGAAACCGCTCCGTAGACAAAAGCCGAAAATCCGGGTAAAGCGTGCTGGAGAGAATTGGGGTGTTTTCATCAATGATTTTCTCGATAGCGAATGGCGGACCAAATCGCAAGCGGAAGATGAAGCGAGGCGGTTGAGAGCGGTTTTGTAATTGAAGGGATAAATGAAACCATCCGATAATCCGAAATGGGCGGTTGAGAGCGGTTTTGTAATTGGAGGGATAAATGAAACCATCCGATAATCCGAAATGGGCGGTGCTGGTCGTCTGCAAAAATAACGAACGAATTTCGCTTTTCGATAACGAAAGCGACGCGCAGACGGAATTCCGTGAATGGTCCGGTTCGTGCACGCCAACATCTATTTGCAGCTTATATCGGCGAGGGTCTATGGGTTATTTTTGGCTGATAAACTCGTGGAGGCGAATGAATTTTCGCGCGGTAGGCGAAGCCATTTGGCTTGTCGTTAATTGGCATCTACACCGCCAATACCCCGGCGAGGCCGGAGATAAGCGACGATTTGCGGAATTTATCCTGAATGGGGGAGCGTGGCGGTGCTGCGCCGCGCGACAATGAAAATCTCCGTCATCGATTTCGAAACCGATCCGTTTCTCTATCAACGCACGCCGCGACCGTTCGCCTGTGAATTCCTGAGCGATGAATTCTGTGAAGTCTTCTGGGGCGATGATTGCCATGAACAGCTTGCAAAATTCCTTGAAGTTCTCAACGAACCATTCTTCATTTATGCGCATAACGGCGGAAAGTTCGATTTTCACTTTTTGCATCGGTGGCTTGAAAATCCCATTAAAGTCATTAATTCGCGGATCGTTTCTGCCAAATTCGGAATTCATACCTTCCGTGACAGTTATGCTATCCTGCCCGTACCGTTGCGGGCCTACGAAAAAGACGAAATCGATTACACCAAAATGGAACGCGACAGACGCGAAACCCATAAAGACGAAATCCTGCGTTATCTTCACACCGATTGCGCCAGTCTGCTTGATCTTGTTTCGGCCTTTGTAGAGCGTTTCGGTGACAAGCTGACTATCGGCTCGACGGCTATGGGCGAGATCAAAAAGCGCCATCCCTTCATTCGCGCAACGGAACCTTATGACAGCATATTTCGCAAATTCTATTATGGTGGCCGCGTGCAATGCTTCAAGCAGGGTATTCTAAAAGGGCCTTGGAAATGCGTTGACGTAAATTCGTCCTATCCGAAATCCATGCGTGATTTCTGGCATCCGGTGAATGCGCGTTTCGAAACGCAAAGTCATATGCCAGACAATTTCGACGTACCGTTTTTCATGCACTTCGAAGGAACGAATAAAGGCGCGCTCCCGGTCAAGATCGAAGACGGCTCGCTGTCGTTCGAACAGCCAGAAGGCGAATTCCTCGCTTGCTCACATGAAATCAAGGTCGCGCTTGAATACGGGTTGATCGATATCAAAAAGGTGCACGAGGTTCACGTCGCCTGCGAAACCATGCGCTTTATCGATTACGTCGATACATTTTATGCGCAAAAACGCGATTGCAAGCTGGCTGGCGACCGCATCGGGGAACTGTTCGCTAAATTGCTTCTTAATTCGGGCTACGGAAAATTCGGGCAGAACCCCGACCACTTCAAAGATTGGATTATCTCGCGCGATCCCGGCGAGGAAATAACCTTGGAGGAAAACGGCTATGAACTGCTGGCGGAATTTCCCGATTTCGATCTGTGGGCGCGCCCGAGCGATGTTGGCGAACGCGCTTTATTTGACGTTGCGGTGGCTGCTTCTATTACCAGCGCGAGCCGTAGCATTCTGCTTGAAGGCTTGCGAAATTGCCGTGTGCCTGCTTATTGCGATACTGACTCTATCATATGTCGCGATTTCTCTGGCTATATCGATGATAGTCGGCTTGGTGCATGGAAATTGGAAAAGACTTCGGACTATCTGGCGGTCGCGGGCAAGAAGCTCTATGCCATGTACGACCATGAAACAGCCGAGCCCCTGAAATTGGCCTCAAAGGGCGGAATGTTGAAATTGGCGGATATTCTGGCAATCTGCCGTGGCGAAAAAGTCACATATCAACAGGCGGCCCCAACTTTTAGCGTTCGAACTGAAAAAGTACGATTTGTGGAAAGAATTTTCGAAATGACCGTTGACGCGGATAATTCCGAGGATTAGATTTATATCCTCAAAACGGCTTGAGGGATACAGGCTATGCTAATCAAATTTCGCGACGGATCATCAAAAGAAATCGCAAACCTCAGCGGGGCGGACCTCCATGAAGCGGACCTCAGCGGGGCGAACCTCCGCTGGGCAAACCTCAGCGGGGCGAACCTCCTCGGGGCAGACCTCGGCGGGGCGGACC
>JAEHJW020006267.1_pt1 | contig 15388 bp, 27 predicted proteins | sample 9271431 | NCBI WGS metagenome assembly JAEHJW02
CTCCCTCCCCATCTCGCGCCCCTCCCTCCCCATCTCGCGCCCCTCCCTCCCCATCTCGCGCCCCTCCCTCCCCACCTCGCGCCCCTCCCCTCCCCATCAGCCCACCTTATCACCCATAAAAAGAATCACCCCTCATTTTTTCCCCGCTTCCCTTGTCGACTTGTTTTCCCGTCTGCGCAAGCTATACTCTAGTTATCGGCGCGAGGGTGCCGACATTAAATGAGGGCTAGAGCATGTTTAGCAAAAAAGAATCGTCTCCCCGTTTTTCGGAACTTGCTGATAGCGTTTCATTGCTCGGACGCGCATATAACGCTCTCGAGTACAAAATCAATTGGTTGTGCAATGACTACACCGCTATTCACGCAAAAGCCCACGATGAGACCTCGAAAGCTCTTGACGAGAAGCTCTCGTCTATCAGAGACGAAATCCGCTCACTCTCTGATCGCATAGAGAAGGCGCGCAGGGAAGCCCGTGAAGATCATTCACTCGTTTCCTCTTATCTCGCTGATCTCGAAAAGCGCGTCCGCGATGAGGGGCGATTCAAACCATATGCCGTCATCACTCGTGATCGTGTAGGCAATGAGATTCGCTATTTCTACGCTACCCCACAAGAGGCATATGATTCCGCTATCTGTATGTCGGGGGAACTCGAGTATTTCGAGAAAGGCCTTGGTAAGATTCGGCGTCAGCCCGCGGCGACTTTTGAGCAAGACGCTCTTGCTGGGATATTGCATTTCCTATCTTCGTCGACTTTTGAGCAAGACGCTTTTGCCGAGAAATTCTAATTATCGCGAGGGCCCGCAAGGGCCCTTTTTTGGAGGTCTCATGGATATTGTCAAATCATATTTCACCACCAAAAATCGGTGGGATTGTTTGCCCGGCATGTCGACTAAGCGTATCGAGGTATGGGCCGAGGTCCGCCATGGCAAACCCGTTCAGATTCTCGACACGGTTTTTTCTAGCCCACATGACACTGACCGTGACGGCGATTTCGCGGTGTGCTGGTTAAAATCTAAGGATCCCGCATACATCGTGCGTGTGACTTATGAGCCTCGATAAATCGCTTGCAGAAGACCGCGCATGCATGATTGAACTTGCTGTGTGCCATGCCGCGCGTTTCCTCTGCTCGTGCGGAGCATCACATCTCGTAGCGTATTCCGTAGCGTCTGCAGTTGTCGATACGACATTGCCGGGTGCCACAATCGACGAGATGAAGCATGAGATTCTTTATCGTGTTGCTATGATTTAGGAGGTCCCATGAAAAAATTTGATATTGCGGTTTTGCTCTCCATGATGTCCGGAGCCTCAATGCCGTATTACTTGAATACTCATGATGTCGGCCCGCGCCCATCTCTCTCAAAAGAGTATATTGCGGAAAAGCGTGAACGGGCTCGCATGAAAAGAGAGCGCAAGAATCGCTTGCGTCTTGGTATGAGATAGCCTATACTGATTTTTGACAGCCCTCACTGTCAGCCCGGCGCAACGCCTGGCAGGTGGCCTCTCCGGAGGCCACCACTCCTGAGGGCTCTGACATGGCATGACATGAGGGCAGTCTAATGGCAAGGATTAATTGGAGTTCATACGGCTTAACGCCTCTCGCTGGGCGTCGTTTCAAGACAGAATCCGGCTCAGTTATTTCCCGTCGACAAGCTCAAAAAATTCTGGGTCGCGAATCGTTCGAAGCGATCGCGAAAAAGAATGCATCCGAAAATCGCTCTCGGCATTTAGCTCGTCCGGCCCGTGGACGAAAATCCGCGATGAAGCTCAAAGGAGCTGCCCGTAAACTTGAAATTGCTAGACGTAAGAAAATCCTGGCGAAGTCAACCAAGAAAAAAGGGAATGCTGGGAACACATGTGATTTTTATTATCGCGGCGGCGTCACGAGATTCGCTGCCCATGTGGACGGGCCGGATGATGTCGGCCCTGAGGGTGAGCGGTTATCAAAGTTAATTAGCTCGCTCATCAGGCGCGTCCGCAGGTGTTCATATGCCAAAGCCTGGATTCTCACAGAGATGATAAAAACGCTGTCCGATGAAGGTGAGACCATAGAGCGCTTCTATTCTCCTATCGAGCGCCAGGGCATGTTTCATCTGCCGTCCCCCGATTTCATTTCTGGGCTTCTCCTTTTCATGGAGAAAAACGGGAGTGATTCGCGTCAGTGGATAACCTATGAAATCCAGATCCGTTTTTTATCGATTAAAAGGGGTTCATGATGATACCTAAATCAGCCGTCCCCAGCAAAAATGTGCGCCCATTTCAGCGTCCAGAAAAAGAGACACCACAGACGATTTTTGCCGCATTTGATCTCGAGACATCGGGCCTCGGCGGGAAATTGTTGGCTGGGTCAACTTGCGCGCCTGATGGGTCGCTCCAATTTTATTGTGGAACTCCCGAGAAAATTGTGAGCGACATGGTCGATTATATGTTCAGTTTTCCTTATGTGGGAAAAGGAAAATCGGCGTCGCGTGTCATATGGTACGCACATAATGCTCAGTATGACTGGCGATATATTTTGCATTATTGCGTGAAAAATCGCTCATTGCGTTTTGATGTGAGCATGCGATCTGAACGCGACATTTTCCAAATTAAAATCAAGCGCGGCTCCAAGAAAAAACCCATCACGATTATTATGCGTGACTCATATGCGGTTTTTCCTAAGAAGCTCTCTGATTTTTCTGCACAATTTTCCCCAGAATTACCGAAGGGCGAAATTAATTTCGACGGGGGAATTATTTTTAATCCGGAAAATCCTGATCATGTCGATTATGCGTTACGCGATGTCGCTTGTTTACGCGCATCATTAATTGCTTATGATGCGGCTGTGCGATCAGACTATGGAGTCGGCCTGGGCGCCACAGCGTCAGGGACTGCTTTGAAGGCTTGGCAGGCCAGCTTATCAGATGGTGAGGCGTATTGGCCGTCGTATGGCCTGGACGCCCGCTGGGGCCGTGACGCGTATTACGGTGGCCTCGTATTTCTGACATCTGTCGACACGCATGAGTCTTGCACGACATATGATATAAACTCGAGTTTTCCGGCTGTCATGCGGTCAAAAGGCGTCCCTGATGGCGCGTCTTGGCCGTCCGATTCTGTGCAATTTGAGCATCCCGCATTTTATGACGTTGAGGTCACGTCCCCACCAGATTTGAGTATCCCCATTTTGCCGTGCCGTGTTGACGGCACAACAAAATGGCCGCGTGGCGATTTTCGCACGATATGCACAAATGCGGAATTACTGTTCGCTGTTAAAAACGGATATTCAATTAATAAATGTCACGGCGGCCTTGAATTCGAAAAAATTGTTTTCCCATTTACAGCATTTGTCGATAAAGCAGAAAAAATTCGTTTATCAGCAAAAAAGACGCCCCGTGAAGATGTGGCAAAATTAATGCAAAATTCTGTCTATGGGAAATTTGGGACACGATTAGAGCGCACTGCTATGCAGGTTTTTTCCGAGTATCCCACAATCGACATGTTAGATCCGACAGCAAAAATGTGGGATGACGAGGGACATTTTTGGATCTCTAAGCAGGTAGCTGATATTCCCATCAAGCCTGAGTGGGCTGCCTGGATTACTGCGCAAGCGCGCTTAGCTCTTTTGCGTACTGCCTATGCTCAGCCCATTGGCACTGTCCTCTATGCTGACACGGACTCTCTTACCGTAGTTGGGGAAGGCGTCGGTTTTGATGTGGGAGACGGGTATGGGCAATGGAAAATCGATAAGGTCTGGAAGACCTTCACTGCTTTGGGTGCAAAGCTCTATGCTGGCGAGAAGCTCACGAAAGACGGCGATTATGTCTGGACAGGAGCTGCTAAGGGCCTACCGAAGAAGAAAATGGGCGAAATCGAGTGGCGAACGTTGGGTGAACTGGGGGCCCTCACAATAAATTATGATACCCTCCCCAGTTTATTGACAACCCTGAAAAATGGTGATTTAATGGAGGCTCAACAGGTCACGCGTTGCGCATCTGATATATTGAATTCGGGAAATTTCGAGGTGGAAAATGGCCGCGTGCAACCAAAAACAATTAAACCGAAGCGAATTAAATCCAAAAATAATTCGCGGAAAATTCCGACGGAAAATCGGAAAATCGGAAAATCTGGGGTGCGGAAAATTGCTTGATTTTCCGTGTGCTTCTTTTTATGCGCGAAAAGCTGATCGCGCAAAGGCTAAATTTTTGTGACGGATTTCGAGGTTGGCCTAGGGATTGCGACGCTTTGGCAGGAGGCGCGGGGCGCGACTTTTGATGAGCAATGCCTGGTTGCACAGGTTATACAGAATCGTGCGCGGCTCAGGTATTCGTCTGATGGCACCGTAGCTGACACTGTGACCAGGCCTTGGCAATTCTCGGGTTGGATGGATCCCGCAACCGTAGCAGCGTCACTGCAGTATGTCGCTGCTGGCGATGATCTCGGACTCTCGAGGGCCTGGGCGTCTCAGAAGAATCCGAAATACGATCATCTGGTATTGTATTATTCTCCGAAAGCGATGGCAAAAGGAAGCGTACCCCAATGGTCTCGGGGGATTGTCCCTGTTCTAATAACGAACAATTTCAGGTTTTATAACGCGTGACGAACACATTTGAGATTCCACAGATCGGACAGGACATGGTGGCTGTGATGGTAACGGCTCCATATACTATCGACGTGAGCGGAGGGCCGACTACCGAGTATTGGGCCTATCTTCAACTTACGCAAGCACTGACCATCAATAACCCCCCCAATGATTCTTATGATACTGGGATTTTTAATCAGCCTGGATTGCAGCCGACAATTGGTTTTTCGGTATACGATGGTAACGTGAATCCAGGCATATATGTCGGTTCACAGTTGACTATCTTGTCGCGATTTGCGAAACGAAACATCTATGTGAATCCAAATTCTGGTCCAGGCCCTATCTTGTCAGATCTCGTCTCGGGAGGCAATTATCTTTACAGATCATATATCATAGGCGACAATCGCGTACTTTTTGTGCCGTCGCTTGGTGATAATCCGTCGTCCGGCCCCTTTTTCCGACCGACTTCACAATCCCTCAATTCTTTTTTCAATTCTGGACAGAATTTCTCAGAATTGGCTGCTGGCGCCATACTTTATCCGCAGAGACATGTGAGCAAATCTGGGAAGATTTTTTTTGGTGTCACGACAAATACGACGCAATATCTCTACTGTAGTGACGGCTCCTTCCGCATTTATGAAAATCCGGGAATCGCTTTTGCGCTTGGAGCGGGAGTAGCGGAGACCTACTGTCTCGCTGGCCCTCTCTGTTGGAACCGTAGTGACGACATGATGTATTTTTGGAATTTTAATGAGCAGACGGGACAATGGACATTTGATATCGCGAATTCCCCGACCATTCAGAACGGGGCTTACGGCCTTCTAAACGGAGCAGCATTTCAGCCAGTCGCACTTCTGGGTGGATGGCTATGGGCATATTCGAATTCCACAGGGATCCCTGAGATTTATGTGGTCCACTGGTCCGGCGGTGGCTATTTCAAAATCAAGGTCTATCCCGGCGATCTCGGCGCACAACAGATGTTCGATCTGGACTGGTCAAATTTCGCAATAGACGCTCAGGGATATCTCTACTGGTCCGCCGGCGCGGCGCCTTACGGCGTGGGGGTAGTTGACAGCGGCATGTCTTTTATGGTATCTGATGTCCCTGTATTCACACCGAAATTCTTTAAGTTTTTCCCGGGCGGCATGAATTCGAATTCGTCCGCGATGGGCCATTTCCGCATGAATTGGAGAAAACGATAAATGCCCGGTTCCCAGATCAATTTTGGCGCAGTAAAAAATCTCGTTTTGCCGCCTGTAGCACAACAAATGCGATGGGGATTTCTGACGTATGATACTGCGGACGGTGTAATTGATTACAATCTGAAATACGCGCAACAGCAGGGCATGGCGCTCATACCGCAGTCAATCATCGTCAATACGCAAAATCTGACGGGTGATGTGACCGTGGTATGGGACATCGATGGTGTGGCTTTCGAGGTCACATGTCCTCCCGGCATCGTGCAATCCTACACAGTCCCAGCGGTTGACCCGCCAACTTTCAGAATCGCGCCGGCGGCCGGGACAACAGGCATGGTCCGCATTGACATGCTGAATTTCCCGTTGATTCCTGAGGCCTTCGCAGTTTCATCCGGCGCCGATGTCACGAATCCCTTGACAGCGCCCGCAAATGTGCAGATTATAGTGAACGGCGAACCTGTCGCTGTGAATAACCCATTTTTTACGGAAATCACGTTTGGAGGAGCAGCTGTATCAGACACAAATCCTTTGCCCGTTCAGATAGGCAGCGGACAGGGTGAAGTATACAATGACCCACTTTTCGTCGAGCTGAGCAACGGCGGCGCTGTAATTGGGACGGGAATTAATCCGCTCTTCACTGAAGAGGTTTCGTCAGCACTCCAGTTTTTTAGTGCTTCACTTACCGGTACTGGCGGATCCGTAGTGGGCCCCGCGTCTGAACCCAATGCTCTCAGACGAGTACGTCTGACATTGTCAGGAGATGCGGCGATAGCGGCTGCTGGTGAACAGACAATCGAGATCACATATAACGGTATCGCCGTTTTCGAAGACACTATTTACATGTTGGCGGCGGGGGCGGATAATGCCGCTCTGTGGTATGAAGCCGACATTGATCTTGGGTCTCTCGGCGTCCATAGCACTGTAGCATCGGCAGATCTGACGCTCACATTGGGGACTGCATTAACGGCTGGGGTTGCGAGATTGTCTGGGTGGTTTGACACGATTTACACATAATAGCACAGCATAGGAGAATTCCATGTTCGGAATGGACGGTAGCAGCGGTATGATGGCACCCCTCGAGAAGATGTTAGCTGGCCCTCTTGAGGATTTTAAGAAGATCCTGACTGACACGCGAGACGCATGGTCATCTGCTGACAAGCGCTTGGATCTTCTTGATTCGAAATTCGATTCGCGTTTTACGGCTCTCGAATCGCAATTGGCAGACATCGCAGCGAAGGTTGATTCGTTTCTCGAGTCGGCTGCTAAGTCTGTTGTCTCGGAGGTTAAGAAGGATGTCTGATGGCGACGGTGTGACGGTTGTCGTGACTGAGACAACCGAAAATGAGCATAGTGAGACACATGAAAACGAAACTCCGGAGGCCCCGTGGATAGCACTGCAGACGCGAATCGAGATGCAAGAGAGGACACTACTCGAGACGAACTCGAGATTAGCGGAGGTACTCGAGAGACTGTCGACACAGGCGGTGCGGACGGTGGAGGCCGTGGAGACAGCGGAGACCGCAGTCCAGGCATCGGAGACAGCGGCGGAGACGGCGGCGGCCGCATTAAGCGCGGCCGCGGACGCCCTCGAAAATACGTCGCAGGAGACGATCTCGTCGGAAGATCCGCCCGAATCGGAGACACCGATCACGGAAGTGGAGGAGACGACGGCGGAAATCACGGAAGCGCCGGCGGAGCAAAGCCCAGAAAATCAAAACCCGGAAAGCGGGATAAGAAAGCCGCGTCGATTCAGGCTCGTATAGAGTCGACAGCTCAGCTTCTCTATATGTCGCACGGGGGCCTCGGCATGATGACCGGGGCTCCCGAAATCGGGCTCTCTGAGCAAGAAGCGCGCGCACTCGCTAAGGCGATCGTCGAATGCGCCGATGCGTGGGGTTTTGAGCCGTTGACGGATCCGCGAATCATAACGGCTTTTGCGCTGATCGGCACAGCGGGGGCAATTTATGTTCCTCGCGCCATGACCGTTGTCGCCCGTAAGCGCGCATCGCGCGTGGCGAGTGCACCCCAAGAGGTTCCGGGGCCAGCGGTCGGGATTCAGCATTAATGAGCGTCGATATCTCGTTGCGCCGTGGTGACCGCGGCCTGATCGTTGGTCAGTCGGGTTCCGGAAAAACTTTTGTCGGCATAGAGCTATGTCGAGCAATGCCGCGTCCGCTAGTCGTCATTGATACGAAATACTCGGCAGGGATTGCGGATCTCGTCAAGGAAGACTCGGCGAACTGGTCTATTTCGGAAGGCGCTTTTCCAACGATCACGAAAGAGACACGCTGTGTCATATGGCGTCCGGATCCGGACACGTTATCTGATCCGATGGCTATAGACGCCCCGCTGGTCAACCTCGTCGACAATCATCGGCCATGCTCCATTTATATAGATGAGATGTATCAACTCCATAAGGCAGGCCGCCCCGGCCCCGGCATTGTCGGCCTTTTCACGCGTGGCCGTGAGATGGGGTTTTGCACATTGGGTGGAGCACAGCGTCCGTCATGGGTCTCTCTTTTTTGCATGACTGAGAGCAATCGTTTCTACGTCATGAAACTCGCTCTCCCATCCGACCGCAAACGCGTAGCGGAAGTTTTGGGGGAACCTGACATTGAAGATGTCCTTTTACCGCCCAGGTGGTTCTGGTATATGAAAGAAGGAGAGGATCTCGAGTTAATCGAGCCCTTGACAATCAGAAAAAAGTCTGATAGAGTCACCAAAAAAGATGAGCCGAAAAGGTTCACACTGATTTAGCCCCTCCCCATTTTCCCGCGAAAAGAGCAGAGCCTGACGGCCGGCCGGTAGACCGTCCACTTATTCGACCACGCAGTCTTTTTGAGCACAGCCATTGCCGACGGCTAATGAAAACTAGTCGGCAGCCAATTTCACGGGAGACATAAAATGTCTGGAGTAGTCGGAATGAACGTCTGGAATATTCTGATTGTAGGCATCATCGCGATCGTTTTTGTGATGGCTTACAATTTTCTGCGTGACAAGTACGCGACCAGCCTTCCTAAGGCCTAAGGTCCGCATGGAACGCCCACAGCTCGTCAATGTCCACGACTTTCTTGTCATCGGACTGATGACCATAGCCTTCTTTTTGATGCTTGGGGTCATTGGTGAAGCGATTATCTATTTTAACCATTCTCGACACGGAGTCACATCATGACCGGAACTGCCTCTGCCGCGCCCGCATCTAATACGAATGCTCTGACTCCTCAGAACATCATGACGAATCCGGCGCTTAACGCGGTCGCTCGCAACGAACTGCTTTCAAGTGCTCTTCGTCAGTCCCTCGCTCTGTCTCCCGATGTCGGCGGTGTGGGCGGTCAGACTTTCCGTCACAAACTCGAGAACCTGGGGATTCTGACGGCCGTTGACGTCCTGGTCAGCATGACAGTGACGAACAACGCGGCTGCTGGCGGCGCTGCTCTCGCCCCGACTCCCGGATTTCCTTACAACCTCATCAAGAAATTTGCATTGCGCGATTATGCGAACCTCGAACGGATCCAAGCATCCGGCGTTCAGATTTTCTTACGAAACGCAATTCACAACGCGCGTGTTCCCTACACAGCTAATACTTATGCTGAGGGAAACCCTGCAACCCCGTTCGCATATCCGTCAAGCTCTGCGGACGGCGCAATAGCGGCCGCGTCCAGTGCGACGATCGAGTTCTACATTCGCGTGCCGATCTCGGTAGGCATGATGAATACGGTCGGTGCTCTTCTAATGCAGGCGAACACCGGCCAAGTCTTTTTTGAGACGACATTCGCCTCGAATTCGGCAGCCGGTGGATTTGATCAGCCCTTTGTGGGAGACTACTCGATTTCGAATATCGAGTGCACGCTCGTGCAACAGTATCTGCAACCACAAGGGCCGGCGCCTGTACTTCCATACCAGGACCTGTCCACTGTCTATGAGCTTAATGGATTGCAGCAGGACAATACGAACCTGGCGGTCGGCCTTCCGAAGTTTATCAACTTCCCCGATGCGCGCATCGTGCACGGCATGTATTTGCTTTTCGCGAACGGCGCATGGAATTATGGTACTGATCTGACGAGCCTGAAAGTCCGCATGAGTGGTAACACCTATGTCGACAATGATCCTCCTCAGCTTTGGATCATGCGCCTTCGTGAGATGCTCGGAGGCGACATCATGCCTGGGTTCTACTACTACTCGTCTGCACGGAAGCCCATTGTGACGAATTTGCTGGGTCAGGTTCAGTTAGAGCTGATTCCTTCGAGCCTCGGCGCGAATCCGTACACTCTGACGATGAGTGAATCGACTTACGCCGTGAACACTCCGCTTCCTGGTATCGGCGGCTAGTATGAAGGATATCTACGGACATCCGTGGTACTGGTGGGTTGCGATCGTAATTGTGGTCGGAGCCCTCCTGTACCTCGGCAAAGAGATCGGCGAAGCGGTGGCGGAGAAGACATGAAGTCTTTTCTGCCATGGATTCTCGGTGGGTACTTGGTGTGGCTTTTCGCGACAAAAGATCCGCAGGGGAATCCCTGGGCTAATACGATGGGCCGATATCTCATAAAGCGCGATGTCTGCAAAACAACGGCTTCAAGTTCAGGAACAATGCAGACACCTAGCGTGCCGACTGCTACGACCATATCTAACACAGCGACTCAGGATATGCTGGGAATACCATAATGCGCGTCTCTCTATTCATAATTGGCATATACCTCATGATTACGGCCGTCATGGGCAATTCGGAATGCGTCTGGGGATCCGTCAAGAAACAGGCGACATTTGTGCCATGGATGGTAGGAATCGGTGGACTCTATCTCCTTTGGAACTACGTTCCGGAACCGTACGATGAGGCGACGAAAGGCTTAATCGGAGTGGCTGTGCTGGGGTTACTGATCGTGAACATCGGAACGGTTAAAAGTGATCTGACGAGCGCGTGGGATCAAATTAAGAATCTCGCGCCCTCAATGACTTCGCCAAAAGCGACGGGAGCATAAGATGGGTGACTGGGGACGCAATCTGACAGAAATCGCTGTTCTTTTCATCGGCGTCGCTGCGCTCGCGCTTCTCGTAAGCCATCCGTCCGGAACGTCGACTCTCTTTAACTCGACTACTGGCGGTTTCGGCCGTCTCTTGTCGACTGTCGAAAATCCTACTGGGGGCGGAACTGGAAATTCTACAGGTGGTGGTTACCAGGCTTTCCCCATGTCAGCTTTTAGTGTCGCTGGCGGTGGCTAATCATGGCTGCCATGACAGGCCTCGGTCGGCTTCTTCTATGGGGAGCATCGCTTTTCGGGGGCGGTAATCCCGCGCTCGCTACACAGGTCGCGCACGCGTCCGCAGGTGGACAATTCCGACCAGAATATGGCGGCGTGCCGGGCTCTACAGTTTTTTCGCCGGGGGGCGTTTTCACCCCCAGTTCTCCCGTGATGCCTACGGACGGTGGAGTAGCATCGCGGGAAATTGGGGGTGCTTTTTTCTCTCAAGGTCTACAGTCTCTAGGGCCCGCTCTGCAGAGAAACCCGGTGCCGGGCCCCGTCATGTGTGGCGGTCCTCCGACGATTATGAAGGGGACGGGCTACTATCTTGTCCCGCAATACGTCATGCCATACTCACAGCCAGCGCGCGCCGGATCTCCGACTATCGGCAATCCGCCGGCGGCTTCTGATGCGGCCGCAATTTCGATTCTCTACCCTGGGGTTTAACAATGCCTTTTGATATGCAGGCGGTACGAAATCACAAGGTGGCCATCGTCGTGATCGGTGGGGTGGCCCTGGGAGCCTATTTTTTGATGTCCTCAGGTTCTGGCTCATCCGGCTCATCCGGCTCATCCGGCTCATCCGGCTCCTCATCCGGGTCTAGCTCTAACAGCGGCTATTACAACGCGCTCAATTCGCAATACCAAAACATGCTCATGAGCCAGTCACTATCGAACCAGGCGCAGGCGCAATCTGAAGCCGCGGTGGCAGCCACGCAAATTGGTCTCGCACAGCAGAAGACGGCTCGACAAGCCAACAATATGACTGCATTAGCGTATACGGCCGCCGGAATTGATCAGGTTCTCATGAATCAGAACAGTAATCAAGCCGGACTCTATGCTGTGCAATCAGAATCATTGGCTGGGCTCGGATCAAATGCATACGGACCACTGGCAAAAGTGAACATCAGTTCGAATGAGCTGTCACAGAGCTATGGTACTGGGAGCTTCAGTGGATTTGGCATGAATATACACTCAGGATCCGGTAATGCGGCGTCGGGATAACTCGAATGACGACTAAAAATCAGGATTCGAAAATAGCAATCATAGGGACAATCGCGGCAATAGCCGCGATTGTCTACATGGTCTATAAGGGGAAGAAAATCCCTGTTATCGGATCTCTGACACCGGGCGCGGCATCAGGCTCTACACCGAGTCCAGGCTCTAATCCGTGGAGCGGAGCTACTGGAGGTTTTGGATATGGGCTTTCATCACCAATGCTTGCTCCGGAATTATCGGGGTCAACCGGATTCGCGCCTCTACAAACACAATATGCCATGGCTAACGCGTCAAAAAACGTGAAATCTGATCTGTTCCCACTTTTCGGATTTCCGGCGACAACCAATACCACAGCGGCTATCGCGCAGCTTGAACAAATGCTCATGAGGATGAATCTGGCATACCAGGGCTTCTCGTCTTCTGCGGTGGGAATCGGGCCGACGCGCACATTCTGGACAACCGGGTGAGTTATGACAACACAAACAGCGACCGCGCAAACCGTACCGGCAGCAACAGATTCTCTGCAGGCGAATAATATTGGGCAGGGCGGCGGAACGTCTCAAGCAATGCAGGATATCGTGCTTTTGAATTCCGGGCTCATGAATAATAATGCGGCTTACCAACAAGGGATAAACGGGAATCAGGCGAATTATTTCTCGACAGCGAATAACATGGCAAATTCGCTGGCTGGGAAAATCCAGGGCTCATCGAAAAAAGGCGGCAAATGAGCGGGTCAGGGTCGACTACTGAGAATGTCGGGACTGCAATGGGGGCTACCTCAGGCACATCTACGCCATCTAACTCGAACACGCCATCTAACTCGAACACGCCATCTAACTCGAACACGCCATCTAACTCGAACACGCCATCTAACTCGAGTCCAGGTTTTTTCTCTGAAATGGGATCCTTTTTTTCGGACATAACGAGCGGCTCATTCTGGTTTGATGTGGCTTTCTTCTTAATTGGACTCGTAATGGTCTTAGGTGCCGTGATGTCATCTTCGCCTGTAGCAGGTACGATCACTCATCTGAACAATCATACGGGAGCGGCGTTGAAAGGAGTGGGCGGGGTTGCAGAGGCCGCCTCCGCATGAGCGGCAAATCGTCTCGAGACTTAATAGTCTGATACCAGATAAAGGGGTACAGGCTGGGGATGAAACCTAGGCGCTCATCAAATACTATGCCGTCGAGGGTAGCAGGTTGAACAGTCAACATCAGCGGAAACTCGGAAAAATATGGGTATACTGAATAAAATTTACGAAGCGCGATAGCGAAGTTTGTGGGCCTCTTGAATGCCACGGCAGAAATATGGTGGTAAATCGATTTCTCAACAACTCGGAACCCATCACGGCTGAGCTTGGGAATCTCAAGAGGATCCGAAGTTTCATAGACGAGATCAAAAGCGATCGGGAATATCTGTATGAAACCAACAGGGGCACCATCTTTACGCCACAGGTAAGATGTCTCAGGTAAGAGATTTTCACTTTGTGGACTAAACTCGGCTTTGATGAGAGAGCGGAGATCTAATAGTAAGCCCGTGTCTGACGATTTTTCACATGTGATCATAGAGGCCTCTGAATGAGTATCTATCACAGTCTCATGCTTTTGCTGGTCGGAATTATTGTACCGATTTCCGGAGCAATTCTCAAATGGATGTTTCGCATTGAAGGAAAACTTGACCGTTTTTCGGGTGAATATCTCACGAAAGACGAATACATGAAAGACCAGGCGCTCAGAAAAGAAACTCTTGACGCGAGACTTGCACGTGGGCATACTCACTAAACTGATCTCTGATGACCTTGACGGGGAAAAAATATGCCCGGTAAAACTGATCGGACTAATGTCGGCTCTCGTATGGCTCACATACGCGGTCAAGGTGCTCATAGTTGTCCACCAGCCGCATCTGATGCATCTAAGCGAATCGGCAGGGACAATTGCCGGGACAACAGGCACGGGTCTTCGGATAAAGAACGGGAAAAGATCACAGTCTACCTCCGCGGGGTCTCCCTCGGGCTACTCATCGCAAGCCTTGCCATGGCCGGCATCTTCATATAATGTCGACTCTCATCAAAAGTAGTACGCTCATACTTGCAGGAGCTTCTCTGCTGATCGGAAGCATTATCGGCGGGGGAAGCGTGTACTGGTATCAATCCGGGAAACCCATCATCACACACACGGTTAAGATACCTGGGCCCGTGCGAATCGTCACAAAACGCATCGTGGTCTATAAACACAACATCTTGGCTGCTAGAGAAATCACCTGCGGAACACGAAAAATCCTCGTCACAGCAATTCTAAAAAAACGACAAGACGCGCTCACATCAAAAAAGTTTTTCAGATCTGATACGGTGCACATCCATGTCTCGTCAAATCGCTCGTTTATCTCACTACATCAAAAGTTCTCAGGCAGCGTCGGTTATGCGGCGTCTGTCGGAGGAATGGGTGGAAGCATCGGTGGTAACACAGGAATCAGTATCGGCTTGCGCGATCGTTTTGCTCGGGTTGGCCCTGTACGCCTTGAGGCGGAAGCATTCAATATCGGAACGCAAGCGATCGTCAGAGTAGACGCGAGAATCCCTTTTTGAACTGAACCGGCGGCCGGGGGTGCGCCTCACAAGTCCTGGCTTATGCCATATGGACAACCCCCACTAATAAAAAGGCCGCCAAATAGGCGGCCTTAAGTTTTTCCGGATCCGCTTTAGCAGGAGCGATTTTTCTTGAATCGCGGAATACGGCTCATGAGGCGCTCAACTGCTACTGTAGCAGCGCAGACCTCGATACTGTGGTCAGCATCAAGGAGAAGACCGCGGTCTCGAATCTTCTGGAGGGCCTCTAACATGTGGTAATCGGGGGAAGTCTCACGAAAGGACTTCTCAAGAGTGACCTCGACCATCAAATCAGCCGTCGCCTGAAGTTCATTATAAGGGGCGCGAATAACGAAAGCATCTATAACTGATCTGATATCCATTGCGCCGCGAATAACTGAATCGACAAAATGGTCAAGGGCGTCTTCTGCAAGCTCAAGATCTCCGCCACAGGTTGGAGCAATCGCGTAAATCAGGGACTGGCGACCTTCGCCGGTCACGGCGCGATGGATTGTCTCGGTAAGACTGTCACCACGGCTCCCCATGATTAACTCACACGCAGTCCCAAAACCAGACATGTATGTCTCATACTCGAGTGGAGAAGAAATTTCCATGACGTGTTTTACGACGTCGACAACGGCGGAAATCTCGATTTTACGGGAATTCTTGACTTCTTCTGACATGCTCTAGCCCTCATTTATGTCGGCACCCTCGCGCCGATAACTAGAGTATAGCTTGCGCAGACGGGAAAACAAGTCGACAAGGGAAGCGGGGAAAAAATGAGGGGTGATTCTTTTTATGGGTGATAAGGT
>JAEHJW020008123.1_pt1 | contig 15387 bp, 31 predicted proteins | sample 9271431 | NCBI WGS metagenome assembly JAEHJW02
TTTCCCTTTAACTTACTTCCAAGGACTAATGCAACATGAGCAGATTGAACCAACTGCTGTTCTTTAGATAAGTCCTGTCTTACAAAAATATAAACGTACTTAGATTCTTCCATATTATCCTCTACACAAATTGGGTTAATTAGTTTATCAAAACTGAAATAACTCTTTTTGGCAGAGCGGCGGACCAATGGCTTCATAATATATTACCTACGTAAATGGAATCTAGAAATGCATTTTAAATCTAAAGATGGCTAACGCTATTCCTAATGCATATCCAGTAAAATCAGTCAAATTATTCAAAAACGTCTGTTTTGGAACTTCATACTTAGCATCAAAATAAAATTCTTTCCATGCAGCAAAGGCAGCTAGAACAATAGCCAACCACATGTGGGGGTAGAATGCTAGAACAGCAAATACTACACCCCAATGTGCATTGAAAGCAACGAAATCTAGATTAGTACCAAGCTTGGCAATAAGATTTTTTAGATTCATGTTTTACCCGAATATAGATCTTATTAATCCCAAAATAAAGTTCCAGATTTCGGTCAACCAACTTACAGAAGGATTGGTTGACCCAACGTTGGGGGGACGGTAGAATTTACAGCCTCCGTAACGATTGGAGAAAAGTCACCTTCATTACCCGATGTATCCATCAAAGTAAATGTGAAGTCATAATTTCCGTTTGGTAGATTTGTTGGCAACACTGAAGCAACATTGACTGACCAATAGCTTGTGTTACTTACTACTACAACAGGAACGGTATTAATGGTACCAATATCAACTCTAGTATTCTGAGAATAGCTAGGAGTCATTGGAGAACTACCATAATACATAATCAAATGATCGGTATTAGCCTGTACTGCTGATGGTAGAGGTACACCTACATTTTGTGGGGGAACTAACTTTGCCATATTTTCATACTCCGTGTGTTGATTTATTATGTAAAATCGTTATATTTATGTTAATTGTTCCTGGGGGTAACAATATAGGCTTTCCTAATGTTGTTGGAATCCCCAAAGTTGGAATAGCTTTCTCTGCTACGTTTGAATAAACACTATAATTACCATACCCATTATATGCTCTTAATACAAAACAGATAGGGAAAGATGTTACGTTTGTCGGACTAACTGTTGTGGTTGTAGTGGATCCTGTATCCGGAACATTCACATGCCCTAGAATAGTTCCCATTGTATTTGCTGTAGCGCCACAAGTTCCCCAATTGACCTCTATACCAATAAGATCGGTAATGGGAGTGCCGTCAGTATTGAGTGTAGGATTTACCCAACTCAAATTAACGTTAGCTATTTTTGCTGCATAGGAAGAAGGAGAAAACAGAAATCCTAATAACAGAAAAATAGCTAACCTTTTCATCAACAGCGTTCCTTACATTAGATCATACATATTTCTATAAGAGAATTCGTCCTTTATATCACGTTCTAGAACCAGAATCCAATCATCGATCTTGTATGTATATTTATTACCATTATTTTCTATCAATTTGATGTGTTTTGGTTCTACATTCAAAGGGGTGTAATCTATTTCATCATTATTATATTTCTTTAATTCAGTTTCGTTTTTGAGATAAGGAATACGGAAAGAATTTGTTGGTTTAAGATTTACACCTTCTTGATCCCAACAGACTAGTTTACGAGGAAATTCTTTATTTCCTTTGAATAGCTTCCACTTAAACATAGAAATATATGGTTCTGGTGGCTTTGCGTTTAGATATTTCAATGCATCCATAGGAGATTCATCATATCTATTCATTTCTTCGATAAGAGCCTTCAACATATCGAAATTTACATTGCGATATATTCCAAGAACTTGTAGTAGCTTTGGAATGTAACTCTTATTGATCAGATTGTCTTGAGCATATTCTTCAATAAAAGCAGCATCTAGACCTTTGTATTCGATATGATAGAATAATCTTCCAGGTCTATTTAGAAGATTGTAATCCAACTTGTGAATTTTATTCACCGTCAGGACAAACAACTTCTTTGTTGGAAAAGTTCCATCGAGAAGAGTCAGAATCTTCTCTTGTGAAGATACTGAATTTCCATCATCTTCATCGTTGGCTTTTGGCTGAATACCGATATTATCTCCACCAGAATAGACCTTTTCAAATTCATCAAAAAGAATCACGGCAGGTTGATCAATCATCTGAATGAACTTACTGAAACCATCGCCAGCAAAAGGAGTGTTAATGATGATTGTTGGAATTCCAGCTTCACATGCATCTATGGATATCTTCTTTGCCAAGAGTGTTTTTCCAGATCCCTTTTCGCCACTCAGAAGAACACCAGTAGTAGATGGTCTACTGTTAAACGTGCTTAGAATTCTTCTAGAAAGCTTCGTTGTATCTCCATACAATTTATGATCTATTTTAAAGTTTTGGACCTTGTTCAGATAAAACACCCCACGCATAGGATCAAAGCCTATATTATAATTTCCTGCTGGTAATGTATCTTCCATTTCCATTTCTTCTTTCGAAGAGACGTGATATGTAGATCCAGATTTCAAAAATACGCTCATTATGTTCTCCATTATAAATTGGTACGTGAGATGGGAATCTAACCCACGGTCGCGGTTTTAGAGACCGCTGCTTTTGACACTAAGCTACTCACGTATTAGAAATTATACCACTAGACACCTTAATAATCAAGTCTACCTTTTCTACTTCTACTCTTAACAATTTCCAGTTTATTCTGAAACTCTATTGGATCCTTGATGAAGGAATTCAACATGCTCACACATTTTTCCATAGGCTCTATATAGAGCATAGGAAAATCAACTGCTTCTACTGCCATGATAATAACAGCATTTTCCGGCATCACCTGTAGATGTTCTTCATACATTATACCATAACAAGCTGCCTGTAGAAAATAGTTTATAATATCAATCTTTCGCTTCATTCTAGTTGAAGTTTTAAAGTCGATTACCGCTAGCGTTTCATTGTATTCTGCAATACAGTCTGGTGTTCCGGCTAACTTTAGCTTCTCACTAAACAAAGGCTTTTCAAGAAGCTTAATTTTGTTTATCTTAATAAGAGCCGGCTGGACCTTTCCAAACAACTCTATCACCAATTCATTTGTCCCTTCTGTTAGAATCTCTTTATTGTTCAAATAGTTTTCTATCTGCTTATGAAGTCCTGTGCCTCTGGTTGTTGCTCTTTTGCTTATAGCAGCAGCCTTCTCATGACCAACCTTCTTTTTCCATTTGTTCAGATAGGTTTTATCCCAATTATTACTAATGAACGTGGTAACAGATTGATACTGGTTCCCATTTTCATCTTCGTACTGGAAGTTCTCAACATCCTTCAACCTTTTGATTTTAGGAATTTCAACAGACTCATGAATAAACATTAAACATTTCCATACTGTATTTTAGCTAATATATAATCTTTTACCAATCCACTTCTTACGATATCATCTATATCAAATTCAATTGAAGTGAAACTTTCCATTTTATTGATGATATGCATGAACAACTTAACACCAGACTTCTCTTTGTCCTTTATCAAATCTGTCTGTCTGTAGTCACCACACAAAATCAATCTGCAATTCGATCCAACTCTGGTTATGATAGTGTCCAATTCTGGAAACGTCATATTCTGAATTTCATCGATTATGATGATCGAATTATTAAATGTCATTCCTCTCAAGTGAGAGCTTGTGGTGAACTCCAACATTCCTCTATGCTTAAGAATATCATATGCGTCCCCTCGACCAAATAAAGAATTACAAACTGAAACATAAGGATCCTCAAACACTCTTGCTTTTTCAGCTATAGTTCCTGGCAGAAATCCCATATCCCTAGATGGAACTACACTTCTTATGACTATTATTTTATCATACTCTGATTTTTTATTCAACAATTCATCCAAAGCCAAGTAAAATGAATTGTAGGTTTTTCCAGTACCAGCTAGACCGTGTAATAACAAGTTCTTCCCTTTTCTAAACTCTCTGAACATAAAGTCATGATTTTCTGTTAATGGTTGAACCTCTCTGATGGAGAAATGTGATTGCTTTTGGTTACGAGGCTTTTTTGCTTTTGCCATGAACACCCTCTTGAATTTTTTCTAGTTTTCACGACAATCATTCTCCACTAGTTATCATCGTCTAGACAAGGCTTTATCGCGCGCTTTCTTAACGTGCTTCTTTATAGTTTCTCTTGTTTTAACTTCTTTGATAGATTTCTTTTTACCATATTTGTCAGCCAGAGGGCTAGCTGGCATTTTCTCGGAAATCTTTGCCAATACTTCCTTCCAAGTATTGTCGGTACCAGCATCTAGACTACCAAATGCTCTACCGTTGTATGTGAATGCAGGAACTTCGTCAAAATACCTTTCAAGGTGAGGATTGGTTGCAATGAAATTGTCATATTCAGACATTTTCATTTCATGATATTCTAGTTGTTTCTTTTTAGAATTTAAAAAACAGTATACAGGCACTTTTGACTCCTTATTCTTTATTTAGTAACAAACCAGTTTAAATTCATACCAGTCTGGTACTGGTGTATATTTCCATTGAGCAATTTTTGCTTTACCATACATATAATAGTTTCTATAAGCCTGTACAGTATCGTTTAAAACCTTGAACGGGTCAGGCATACATTGTGGTGGCTCATTCCAAACAGCAGAACGTTTAATATTTACCGGTGGCATATCCAGAACATATTTTAAAGACTGACATTTATGGATTTTAGAATATCTTAATGTGTATTCATTCAATAGTGCTGAAAAAAGATTCCATCCCCACATGTATTGTGGAACACCAGAACGTATCCAAACATTCGACGGATGATTAACATGAGTTGCTTTGTATATACCTTGGGGTGCCGAATCGCCATCTAAAACATGGTGTGCAGTTGACAGTAACTGAGCAGTTTCAAGGATCATCTTAACAACGTGTTTATCACAGTGATAAGATGCAGCAACAGTTGCATTTCTATCCAGAAAAAAGATATTCATTCTATAGAATCACATGCAAGACTGGTGTATGAACTAAGCCATTCTCCACTAACGTATTAAACACTAGTGTCTGTCGTTCATCCAGAAGATTAATGTTACCGGTATCATTGATCCACTGGTAACACTCAATCACGTCATCACGCATGAATTCTGACGGGTTTGTGAGAACACGTAGAACGGTTTCTTTTAGAATCATTATTTAGACCCTCACTAATCCCACACTTCTAATCCAATCAATTGCTTGATAGATATCAATCAAAATAACATCATAACCTTTTGGTTTAAATCCAACAGTAGATGCTGGATTTAGTGTACCATGACTGACTTTCATTAAGAGTTGTACGTCAGTTACAATCTCATATGGAATATGTTCATACTTAAGAAAATCTTCTACAATAGAACTTTTACTTATACTCACGTTAGAATATTACTTATAGAATCATAACTTCTTCTTGGAATTGTTCTTCTTTATATTTCTCTTCGGGACAGATTCATAAAGCTTTACTTTTGCATCATAAAGACTCTCAAGTTCTTTAAGCCTTTCCTGACTTATATCGTACAAATCCTTATACAATAGATAATTACCATAATAGATAACTGTCAGAGCTCCGAAAATAACCTGAAGAATCATGCTTTTATGGACAAATCCATAAATCAATACTACGAAAAGACCGGACGTACATAGGGATCTAGGTGAGACAATTGACCTTATACTTTTCAGAAAACTCGACATGTAACCTTCTTACTTCTTAAAAAGTTTGTTGTATAAATTATTGATATATTCGTCAATCAACTTTTCATATTGTATTGTGGTATTATACCACATAAGAGCAACGCAGCACCACATAATTGCAGAAGACCACCCAAAAATAGCAGCAGTATTATGCGATGCTATTGCTCCTACTAGTCCTACTAGAGAAAATACCATTGAAACAATTGCAATTACAGCAACGACAACCTGCACTACTAAACTTTTATTAGTAACTTTCATAATATATATACTCCTTAACGAATCCTTAACGAATTAATCCAATCTTCCTATTGAGAATTTCAATATCAGACTTACAGATATTGATCTTTGTCTCTAGAGCCTTAGAATCTTCTTCATTTAATGAAGTAGAAGACATCTTAATGTATTCTTTAAGATTAGCCTCTCTACGCGAGAGAGCTTCCTGTTGCTTTTGACGCAATGTTTTCATTAGAAATAATCCTTATTGAAGGAGTTGACACCAAGAGAATCACGCAAATCAGCAAATTCTCTATCCGAGATAGAGACTATATCATTATCCTTATCGATAATGGGAAGTTCACCGGTTTCAGACACAGTAACGACGTTGTTGGAATCAGAATCCACAACAGGCTTGGACTTTACAGCCTTCTTGGACTTAGACGCATCAGACGACAGATTTACACCATCTGCATTGACAAGCTTGTAGTTAGCAGCTTTTTTGCCGACTCTGACTGTAACAATATCTGCATGATGCTTAAATTGCTTCTTAAATTCCTTCTTAAGAGCATGAATATAGACAGGAACTGACGATTCCTTAACTCCTAGAGTCTCGGCAATGACTTGCTTTGAAACCCCATTGTCTGGATTCGATTTTAGCAATTCAAAAAGAACGGTATTTTGCTTAACCTTCATAATATCCTCATAACAAAGTAGTAATTAATTTTTTCCGAAAACTGACACTGGTATTATACAGGTCAGAGTCTTAATTGTCAAGTCAACTATTACATTTCCTTAACAGAAGATCGATCCACTGTGACAGAGCCTTCCTTAGTACGGAAAGTTGCCCATTCATCATTCATGAACATCAAGTCTCTTTCTTCAAAGAGAACTCGATCACGATTCTTCTCAGTATAAAAGCGATGAGCGTTTCTTACAGAAAAGAACATGCTGGATCCTGGTAAAACAACATAAGTCTTCAATAACTTAGGTTGAGCTTTCTTAGGTCTTCCCATATTACACCCCTATGCAGCTTTAGCACGAACAACAAATTTTTCAGCCGCAGCAATTTGCTTCGGTGACAATTTCTTGGCATAAGTAAGAAAACGAGCAAATGCTTGTTTTTCTTTTGGCACTTTATATAGTAGATCTGCCAATTCAATCTGAATCGGATAACGAACCATTGAACGCAATGATGCAAGTCGGCGACGTTCATCCGCAGCATTTAACTTAGCATACTCTTGCGAAGTATAAAATCGATAGCTCATTTATTTCACCATGACTTCAACAACTATCATTATACACGATTATTGGAAAAGTACAAGGATAACAAGTTTAATTTAATCAATGACTTACGTAAGTTGTTGATTTTGTTACAGGTTCTATACAGCCTCTATAAGCCCGTATAAGGGCTTTAGGACGGTTCCTGTGCTGGCAGCTATCTTCCATGGGTGGAGGACCAGAAACCGCCCTAAAGCGATCCTATTAGGCTTTGAGGGCTTCCTCACGGATATCCTTCAGAGACTGATAACGGAAGATCGCACCGTTTCTATAAACCTTCTCTAAGGCTTCCTCGTATCCACTAGGTTCATCCGTCTTAACTGCGGTGAAGAAAGTTCCATCAGTCTTACGATACCATTCTGCCTGTTCTTTTGTAGCAACAATAAATTCTGGCGTATACCCATAAGAATTTCTATTCTCTAGAATATCAAACCATAATTTTTTTATAAGATATACCTTTTTCATATCATAACCTCAAGAATTAAACAATTCGATGATTTTATCGGCTCTCTCTGGAGTCAATCCTTCTTCAAAATCAGTTTTAACGAATCTAGGAAATTGTTCGGGAAGCATATCGCTATCGTCATCCACGATAACAAAATTATTTACACCATCACCAAAAGCATCTAACCAGATTCTGATTTCCCCACCCCTCAAAAAAGTTGTTTTTGAAACTGGTGTCTTTCCGATAATTCTATCAGAATGAAGAAAACCAGAAGCATTTAGCATTGTGCAAATTTCACCAATATGGAAAAGCTTTCTCCAAGAAGATGATATCACAATCTCACAATTCGCTTCTTCCACAATTCTGTTAAGAAGTTGAATTGCATCAGGATCCAAATGAGTCGCATTGTGTTTTAGATCATCAGGAACCTTTCCTTCACTGATATGATGTTCTCCCTTCTCTTTTGCAAGAACAATCACATTGAAATGATTTCCCGAGTTCAGAACACCATCAATATCCAAAAATAAAACTTTCATATTTAAATCTCAACTAATAATTTCGTGTAACAAAGCAATTCCAATAACGAATGTTCCAAGGTAAAAATTTTCTACAATAGAACAACTACCAACAATGATCAGAAGAAGAATTGTTAGTAACTTACTTACCAAAGAAGTCTCCAATATACTTTATTCGATCCTGCTCAGTCATATTCATGACGTTGCCACGATGCTTACGCAAATGAGCAAGCAAAGGATAAAACTCTTCATCAATAGTCTTATCAAAATTACCGTTCATGATATCCTCAAACTTGGAGTTGTTTGCTCTCGCAATAAACTTAGTCAAAAGATAATACGGAGACTTTATCTTAAGAGACTGCCCATTGTCACCACGAACAACATAACCTTCGCGTTGATAGTTCTTCGCATGTTCTAAAACAGTCTTAAAAGACAACTTTATATGATTAGGACGCTTTACACCCATTCGTAATGCAACATAGTCCAAATCATCTTCAGAGGACATACCACCATATTCTATTAGGCGCGCTCCGATCAAATATACACCTGGAAGTTCCTTGATGATATGAGGATCTGAAGGATCGCAAATTTCAAACAACCAAGTAAAACCGTGTCCTCGTTCTTCTATCCACGGTATGATAGATGGCATCAACCACTTTTCCGCCATGGAAACAAAATCAGAATCCAATGAACCAGTAGTGGAAACAACAACACCATGTCCTTCGACATAAGTTGCTGCTGCCATGAATCCGTTGATCTTTTCAACCTTTTCAACCTTCAAATCGAGAGGAAAATCCATTCCGTTTTCCCCACGATTATAAATCTTTCGAAAAGGAAGAATAACAACATTCCAATCCTTGTCTACTACAGTTCCGCGACACTCTTCAAGATAATCATTCCAGAGCGCATCATAGAATACCTTGCGAGAATACTTTAGAACAAAAAGTCCCGGATAACGAATTGACTCACGACGAGAAACCAACTTAGGATTCTCGTTCACAAAATCAACAAACTCTTGAGGAAACTTAGCCATTCTCTTATCCAATTGTTTTATAGATTACCGGCTTGTAAATAAGACCGGCAATCGTGCGTTTCAAATCCTCATTCGGAACAAAACGGTCTCTCATTTTCTTCATAGTTTCTTCTGGAACGTTATGTACCGATCCGTACTCACCAACCATTTCTATAATGACTAGTCTATAGTCATGAAATGAAGCCTCTAGAACATACGATTCCATTTCCCAAAAATGGGTAAATGTATTGGAAACGACAACAGAAGCAAACTCACTTCTTATGATTGCAGAATAATGTGAAAAACACCAATCATGTGCCTTCGACAATCTTCTAGCATCAAAAACATACTTACCCGTAGATTGATCTATAAAAAACTGATCAGCTTCAATATGAGGAAACTGATACAATCTTGCAAGTCTAGATGCAAGTGTAGACTTTCCAGACCCCGGCAACCCACGAATTATAAATGCAGTCTTTTCGTTAGAAATCATAGTATCGTTCTTCCATGATGCGGCATTATTTCTCTTGCGAGAGCAACCTTAAGAACATCACTCATATCAAACAGAGAGTATGGATTATTTTCGTCAAACAGTTCTGGTGAATCGACGCATACATTTATAGTTCTGCCAGGAACACCAGAGACAGCATGATGAATATGTCCGTAAACATTCACGGATCCACGATGCATCTTGTTCCATTCCTGAATAGGATAGTGAAACATTATAACATCAGTGCCGTTAACTCTTACTTCTCTGTATTCATTTATAGATTCAAACATTCCCCTAAGAGTTGAATTTCCTCTTATGGCATTATCATGGTTTCCATAAACCAGATGCTTGTGTCCTGGCAGCCTTTCCATGATTCTGATTGCTTCCGCAGAATTGCAGAAGAAAACATCACCAAGCATATAAACCGTATCCGTAGAAGATACCTGTTCCTGCCAACGTGCGATCATTCTCTCATTCATAACTTCCCAATTCTCGTCGGGACGAGTCTTCGGACAAAACTTATGAATGTTCTTATGACTGAAGTGATTGTCGGACGTTATCCAGATTCTGCTCATTTTTGCTTTTCTCTATATACAGCCAAGAATGTACCGATAAATGCACCCAACATTGCAGCTACTACCAATAGATGATTTTGGGTATATGAAATAACCATAAAACCACCTATCGCAATGATCATTGCTGACCAAAATGCTGCTTTGAACGGTGCCTTTTCGCTAACTCCTAGCATGTATTTTGTCCAACAGATGTCAGCCATTATAGCAGAAACCATAACTAATACAAATTTAAATATCATTATAATTCAATGACTTACGCCATTGCTCCTAAGTTGTTGATTTTATTAAGACTCTATATAAGCCCATTAGAACGATTCTAAGCCGTTCTGGTGGCAGGGGATAGCAAGGTAGCGGGGTGTCCTGTAGGACGGCTTATAGGGCTTCCTATTGGCTTCCAGAAAGCCCCTATATGATCCTTAAGGCTAGTAGATCTTCCCGAAAGTGAATGAAACAAAATGAGAATCTTTCTTATTTATCTCGTCAAAGGAATGGTTATAAGGATCGTATCCTTCTACCTTTGGTTCAATCAGAGTAGATCCGGCAATACTGTTAGTATCGTCAATAATTTGATTTACTTGCTTTTCTACTTTTCTGAATCTTGCATTGACACGCTTATTCAGATTTTCGATCTTCTTTCCAAGTTCACGCTTCTTCATAATTTAAAATCCTAAATGGTACGCTCGATGGGATTCGAACCCACAAAACTCAGACTCTCATTCTGATACGTATACCAGTTCCGTCACGAGCGTATATTATACCATTCTCAAAAAAGCTTTGACACGAAACTTTAAATTAGGTTTCCAAAACTTTCCTTCCACTCCGCATCCATTTTCATCACTTCGCGCAGAATAACAATAAGTTGGAGAATCTACTATCCTATGTTGCGGACCAATTACCAAATCATCTTCATGATCTGTATAGCTTATACATGCATCTTTGTAACAAAGATGCACATCAGACCTATTATAATGATGATAAAACTCTGCACAATAAACACAATCTTTACAAAGTTTCTTCATTGGTTTAAGACTACTTTGAATAGATTGAGTTGTTCCAGAGATAACTCACTCTTTCGTAAGGTTCTCTTTGAGATTTATACTGATCAATGTTTTTATAAATTTTCATATAACTATAAACCTTCACTCCCGTTGTTTTATCTATGTAAACATTTCTTGTGGTGTTATACTTAACAACAACCCTCTTTATTTTTTTACTATAATACCCCTGTTCCGTAAACATATAACCCAAGTAAGTTCCCTTACGAATAGTTGGACCACTAGTTACAATTAGAACACTTTCACCCGGATGAATCTTCTCACCATACTCATTTTCGAAAACATCATTCACAATATTTTTCATAACAACATTCTCCTAACAACATTCTTCGTATTCTACTTCAAACCCCAAATCTTCAAAAATCCCAACCAATTTATATCTGTTATCTTCCTGATCGATATGATATCGATCTTCTTTATCACCATCGATTAGAACAATAGCAAATCCATCATAAAAATCTTCAATACGAACTTTCATAAAACGTCCTTATATCATAATTCATTACAAACCTTCATATTCATCTAATGGCATCTTTTCCATTTTCTTTATCTCCTTAAGCTTCATTGTTCTCTACAGATTTCTTTCTAGCTTCAATAAGCTTCCCAAAAGCAATTGGATCAGCATTCAATACAACGTCTCTATAAAGGGAGGTTTCACCAGAAGCATGATCTATAACAGCATTGATTTTTTCTTTATAGACTCTTATTTCTTCTGTTGCTTTATATCTTAGCTTTTGGACTTCTGGATGCAAAAACGATCTGACTCTTTTTGTGAGTTTCTCGATTGCGTCTCTTTCGTTAGATGGTCTGTCTCTATAAGATTGAGCGGTGACTTGAATTCCGGTTGGAAGATGTTTTAATCTAAGACAGTTGGCAGTTTTGTTTCTATTTTGACCACCTTTACCAGTTCCATTGAACCAATCATAACGGAGATCTTTATCTTGTAGTTTAAACTTTTCTTTCATAAATGTGTTGGCAGTTTGTATATTAACCTCTCATATTGACCAAATACGGTTTGTTAATTTTTGTCACCAACCCCTTTAACAGCATATGGTCTATATGCAACGACTACACTCTCATAGTGCAGATTCCGATGAATGAACCCAATTCACCGAATGCTCTGTGTCATATCTAATTCATTTGATGAATTCTAGAATGACGTGGTACTTTGTTGATCAAGAACTCCATCTGATCAGCAAGAATGTTACGATTCTTGAGAATCATCTTTTCGAAGATGCTGACAGCATATGGAACATACAAAAGTGGCATATGCGCTTCTTCTGGAGTTCTGTCTGCCTTTCTCAAGTTGCATGGCTTACATGCCGTAACAGTGTTAACCCAAGTGTTCTTACCTCCACGCGAACGTGGCATAACGTGATCAATAGTTAGTTGGTAATCCTTGTATACATTACCACAGTAAGCGCACATGTGCATATCACGTCCGTAAAGAATCTTACGTTCTGCGTAAACAGTCTCACGCTCATAAAATTCCTTTCCGAACAAAGGACCGGTAACACCCAAAATAGAATGAACTTCAATTCTGGAAATATCACCATCTGCGTTCTTACCACCTAGAAAAGTCTTCAAATGAGAACCAAGTTCCCAAATAACCTTTTCGCGGGCATAGTAACATGCTGCTGTTTGAAGATCAGCCCAAGCTCTAGGTGTACCCTGCTTGTCTGTAATCAAAACATCCTGATTCACAATATTCTCCAATTAACAATTTTCAACACACATACATTATATAGGAAAATTTCTTAATAGTATAGAGGATTAATTAATATTAATTTTGACCGTGTTTTGCTACTGCGTGACCGTGTTCGTTTACATCGACTGCAAAGTGACCAGCCCTTTCTAGGTTCTTAGGTCCGCCTTTTAGTCTCAATCCAGCAATGACACCCTCACCATGGGGTGTATTTGTCACAGAATGGTCTAAGTGCCTATGATCGTGTTCATCACCATCTATGACCTTATAACGCTTTCCAGTCTCTTCATCATGTACGTGAGTTGGAAGCTTACCAGCTTCTCTACGTCCCTTTATACCGGTAGGAACCTTGAACACCATAGAAGCAACACCACCTTTGTCTAGGTGACTTCTGACTTGCTTCCAGTTGGAATCTGGATGATTCAATCCAGTTGAGGAAAGAGTCAAATGATAATTATGTGGAAGATCCTTATGCTTTGTTCTACCAGAAACCTTAGTATAATCGTAGAACTGAACATCGTGATGCTTTTTGAATAATCCTGGAGCTAGATGCTCATGAGGAATATCAGAAGTTCCATTCAAGCGAACTGCCAACTTCTGACCGTTCTTATGAGCAGCTTTCTTAGCAGAAGTGATTTCATTGTCCAACTTGGCATAGAAATGCTTTGGGTTATGTAACATGAAATGTGTGCGCTTGATTCTGGACTGTTTGACAGGCTCCATATGCGCTCTACCGGACTTGGATCCCAAACAGGATGCTTTACATTCTTTAGAAGCGGCAGGACATACATCAACACCAGACATTGTAGAAGGAGCTAGAAACAATCCCTTTGTGTGATACTCAGGTAGTTTCTCACCATTCTTTGCTAGCTTTGGGTTTGCTTTTTCATCGGTGAAAAGTTTGGTATGATTTAACTTTTCAGCTTCATGCTGCATTCTTTTTTGGTCATCTGGATGGGCGTTGAAATATTCATGGGCACCATGTTTCAACGTATGCCACACATTAACATTATGTCTAGCTTGATGCATATCAACTTCGTTCAATGCACCCAAGTCGAAAAACTGTTCTTCACTAAAAGCAAAATCTTTTAGTTCCTGTTCTACAATATCTACCAGACTAGTCTTTAAAAAGGATTTAAAAGATAGCATTTACAAATTCCTTCTTCTAAATCCTTATTTAGCTATTAACGTTTCTTAGATAGCTGAACTACCGTATCGCTTGAAGGAATCTCGATCTTTGAAAAGATCTTGTTATAGTGTGCAAGAACGTCATCTGCAACATCTTCCATGAAGATAATGTCACTATCTTTAATAGTAACTGTATTGTCCTTTACACCCATAGCAAAAGGAAGGAATGTGATTGTAGGATTTCCTTGTTGGTCTCTGACCGGTAAAACAAGAATCATGTTAGTAAGCTTGTAGCTGACTCCATGATTATTATCCTCGACTGTTGCTAGAATTTCTTCTGTTGTGGAAAGCTTAATATACTTAACGTTACTCATTATTTACTCCATATGAAAATTGGTGGCTCAGTCAGGAATCGGACCTGCGTTGCTGCATTATCAGTACAGTGTTCTACCATTGAACTACAGAGCCGAAATGTCTGAAAGTGATATTTTGGAGCTTCCAGCGAGAGTCGAACTCGCGACCTAACATTGGCAATGTAAGATTTTACCGCTAAACTATGGAAGCATATATGGTGCCTCAGTACAGAGTCGAACTGTAGTTTGGTGCCTCAGTTTAGAATCGAACTAAATACTATTACTTACCGAGTAATTATTTTACCATTAAACTACAGAGGCAATTATGAAATTAACAAAAAATGAAAGTGGGTATCTTGGTTATTTAGCAGCTATACCTTATTTTGAAAGGATCAAAAAAGAAAATAGAGAAAAGTATTATTCTAATCCTAGATTATGTAATTCTTGTTCTTCAGTAATACCTTATGAAAAATCTAATAGAAGTAAATTTTGCAACCATTCTTGCGCCGCTACATTTATTAATTTAAATAGACCTAAAAAAAATAGAACCACATCAAAAAAATCTAGAAAACAATTAGAATTGGACATGCAGGAAAAAATATTAAATGGTTCGTGTCGTGATAGGACTACATTAAAAAAATATCTTTCAACTCATTTTGGTTCTTGGGTTTGTTCAAAATGTAACCTAACAACCTGGAACAATCTCCCCATTCCTCTTGAAGTAGATCATATTGATGGTTGTGCAGCTAACAACAAACTAACAAATTTAAGATTGTTATGTCCTAATTGTCATGCACAGACCCCAACAGCAAAGGGAAAAAATAAAGGAAGGGGAAGAAAATCTTTAGGATTAAGACTTAACTAATACTATAAAGGCATAAAAGATTCTGTTGTTAGGGGTGCTTCCCTAGGC
>JAEHJW020002389.1_pt2 | contig 15368 bp, 16 predicted proteins | sample 9271431 | NCBI WGS metagenome assembly JAEHJW02
ATACAACCCTCAATTTGAACAGCAATAGATCAGCATTGTACACACCAGATCTTAAAATCAACGATTCTTACAATGACCTTGTATTGTATGTTCCACCCTCTGGTCATGTTGCTGCTGTGTATGCTAAAACTGATTATGTGGCTCAACCCTGGTTTGCTCCAGCAGGTTTGAATCGTGGTGTTCTGAATGTACTGGGGTTACGCTACAAGTATAACTTCGGTGATCGTGAGTTTCTAGCCCCCGCACAAATTAGCTACATGCGTAACTTCCCAGGCCAGGGTATTGCGGTTTGGGAACAAAAGACCATGCAAGCTAAGACAAGTGCTCTAAGTTTCATGAACGTTCGCCGATTACTTGATGTGATTGAAATTTCTGTGAGTAAAGCTCTGTTGTACAGCAACTTTGAACCCAATGATGACTTGCTTAGAATGCAGATTGTTGGCATGATCGGCGAATTCCTTGAAGCTGTCAAAAACGGGCGTGGCGTTCAACAATATTTGGTTGTTTCTGATGCAAGTAACAATTCTCCAAGCAATGTTGGTCAGGGTATTCTTCAAATTGACGTCTATATAACGCCGACGCTTCCTGCTGAAAGAATTTTACTAAACGTTGCGATCACAAAACAAGGCGCTAGCTTCCAAGAACTGGTTGCTCGTGGTGGACTCTAATAAGGAATAATTATGTCTAAGAAAATTCGTTCTCAAATTGAAGCTCGATTAGAACTAGCTGACGATCAAATATTGTACCCACAGGGTGTTAAAATTCTCCCCCCTGTGTTGAAACGAACTGAACTTATTTGTGAGCGTCTTGGTTTTGAAGATGGAACACTTGGTCATCGTGCTGCTGTAGGCATGGTTTCTTACTTGCTGACTACTCAACCAGAGGATGCTAAAGCATTGGTCATGATTTTAAACAAACAGAAGAGCAAACTTCGGATGGTATTAGAATCTATTGGCAATGAATTACAAGAGACTTTTGCTAAAATTAAGGAGTAACAAATATGGCACGTACAAGTTTAAGTGACATTCGTAGTTTACCAGATCCTCTCCAATCATGGGGGTACGATCTAATTATTCCCAATATCCCAGGTGGTGGTGATACTCGCAGTCTCACAATCAAATGTATGACCACCTCTATTCCGGGTATGAGTGTTGAAGATGTAACTGTATCCCTCCATGGTGTCGATGTTAAATACGCGGGTCGTGAAATGTTCACTCACACCCTTCAAGTTACATACTTGGAAACGCGTGATATGGGTACGCGTGATGCCCTGCGTAACTGGATTGAAACTGCTAGAAATATTCGTAATAATACTGGTGGTTATAAATCCGAGTATGCAACGCAGGCTAACCTACAGTTGTATGATGATACGGGAGCTGTTGTTCGTACTATTGTTATGGATGGTTTCTTTCCCCAAACGCTTGACGATGCTGCTTTGGATGGTAGCAATAGCACCCCAGTCAATATCAGTGCTACTTTCGCATATGACTCCCATTATGAAGCGGGTTAATTGATTTATATGGGTTACTTAAATGCCTAAAATTCCCGGCTTGAATAGACTACCAGATATGAATGGGAGAATAACATACTCTTCCTCTGGGTTTGGCTTTAACGATAGGGGGTTAATCAATGATGTTGTTAACCCCCTTCGTAGAGCCACTTCTTCTCTTTTGGATAAAAATCTTAATAAAGTCAGTAGCTTGTTACCTGGTGAGCTTCGTGGACTAATACCAAATGGTACGACTATACTTCGTGGTATAGAAAATTTTGGCGCTATTGGTGGTATATCAGCCAGTTCTGCGCCACAATCTACGCTTAGTGACATGAAAGCGCGTTCAGATCCCTTATTTCAAATGGACTGGAACGTGATAATGCCTAATATTGAAGGAAATACGTTAAGCTATGCCTATGTGGAAGAAGTTCAACTGCCAATGGCCCATAATGACGCAGATGGTGTATTTCGTTCAGGTAGCATGAATTACTACGCCAAGTATAATGATATTGGGGCAGTATCAATCAACTTCTATGAAGATAGGTTATTGACTGCAACCAAGTATCTACAGCAATGGCGTGGACTTATTCAAACACGGGATGGCACTTTTAATTATCCATCTAAATACAAGAAGTTTATCATAGTTCAGCCAAAAGATGCTAAAGGGAATATATTGGGTACATTCGTGCTCCATGGCTGTTTTCCTACCAACATTCAAAACTACCCATTTACCTCTGCTAATAGTGAGAGGGTTATTGTTACTGCTGAATTCTCTGTTGATAACATGGTAATAGATGTATTTGGTAATGAAACTGGACCATCAACATCCAATGCTAGCGCGTCGAACCCCATTAGTGGGTTTAACATTGAAAACTTGTTAAGTGGGCTGCCGAAAATTTCCAGTATAGGAAATATGGCAAACTCTATTGCATCACGCTTTGGTGGCAACTTCTTCTCATAATAAAGGAAATGACCGATGAAAAAATTACAAGTTGCAGATCAAGATTTGCAATCCCTTAATGACTTTGAGTTGGTAAATACTAAAACTGTCAGTATTCCACCGAAACAAGATTCCCCAGTTTCAAATAAACAACAGACCAGTCAGCCAGTACCTCCAGTTACTCCACCACCATCTTTATCTACTGTGGATGTACGATATACAGATATTAGCCATGAGTTGCCCAGCAAATTCATTTTCTACAATTTTGATAGCCTTTCCATCCGTACACTTACTCTTGGTGAGCTAAAGAAAATTTATCGTAGTCATACAACTAGAAGCTTACGTGACTTAGTTGAAGCTATTGGCCTAACTATTGACGTGCCGGCTATGGATTTGACAGTTGGTGACTTCTGGTATTTAATGTACTGGCAACGTCTTAATAGCTACAAGAAATCACCCTTGAATGTCAATTATGTTTGTGATAATCCAGACCATACATTGATGGTTCGCAAGCAGCAGCTTCCAGAATCAAGTTTAGAACATAGTCAGATTGTATCTAAATCAGACTTGGTTGTAGATATTATTTCAGAGGATGACTTTGCTGTCATTGAGGCATTGATTAATCAAGCGCGTGCTGACTACAACCTATATTTATTCCCCCAAACAATGCGAGACGTTGTAGAATCAACTGAAATGATGGTTGAGGAGAAATTTCAAACTGAAGATATGTGGTTGATTAAACTTGCGTCAAACATTAGCAGAGATTATGGTAAAACATTGGCAGACCGTATGAAGTTCTTGGAAACAACGGATCAACTTCCAGACCTAGCTGTAGACATTCAAAAATTTCAAACTGCTTGCAACCATGGCGTTCAGGAAAAAGTTTTAGTCTCTTGTAAGGAGTGTGGCGCGTCAAAGGATGTAGTATTGTCCATTGACGCGCTCACGTTTTTTCCCGATCTACAGTGAAAGCACTTTAATTGAAATGGAGTATAGCTACACTAGTAGGCAGCACGTGTTGGTAGATGACTCAATTGATGCTCGTAAGTTCATTCACTTTTGCAGTCTCCTAGAAAAGGACATACGTGAGGAAAACCGCAAACGCGAACTTGATGCCAATAAATCTAAGAGGCACTAAGAAATGCCAAATTTTGAAACACTGTTAAACTCCTTTGGTAATAAACAAGACCCCAAAATCCTATTAAGAGGCTTTGGGGTTTCTGCACCTAATTCAACCGATAAGGAAGATTTGAAACGTCAAGTTGCAACAGTTCGTAAAGCTTATCTTGATTTAAAATCTGATTTTTCTGACGCATTTAATACCCTTGAACACTGGGCGAATGCGTTCGGCAAAACTGCTACCAAAGAACAGTTTGATAAAGTTGTTGACCTCCAATCTGATTTGAATGAGGTGTTAACCACAATAACCAAGATCGAGAAAGAACAAAGAGTTGATGGTAAAGCAATGGATAGATTTAACCATTTGCTTTCATCCACCAGTATTGGTCTCAATGACTTATCAAATAGAGGTCCGGAAACTCTTACTGATAAGCTGAAAGAGAAGCGGCTGGATCGTAAATTCACTACCAAGATGTATGATGATCTAGCTACTAACTTGGGGGAAGAAATTGGTGAAAACTTTGAGGACTTTAGTAAGAAACGTGCTGAGGAAATATCCACTAATAGGGCTTATGGTAGCGGATTGAAACTTGCATTGGCCTCCTTCCTTGGTCCAGCAGCCCCAATTGTAAATGTAATGGATCAAATATTCGATCTTGACCAGAAGTCTGGTAAGTTGGCTGGAAAACTATATCAGTTAACCTTTGGTCATTTCAAAGTTACAAAAGCTGGTATAGAACAAGGACATGAAGACGCAATTACTCAGGCTGAATCCTTAGAAGAACAAGCAAGACTAACTGCTGAACAGGATAGAAAAACAGCAGATAGAAATGATGAAAATCAACAAAATTTCTTAGATATATTGCAGCGTACTTTTCTTGGTTCTAAAGATGATAAAGAAAAGAAGGGTGGACTGTTCAACAAATTATTTGGTGGACTTTCTTCTGGTAAGTCCGTACTGGGTAAAATATTTGGGAAACTATCAGGTGTAATATTAGCTGGTTTTGGTGCCCTATTTTCTGGAAGTTCCTTCTTGGCAAAGAAGTTTGGCCCAACACTGTTAAGTGGCTTTGTCTCAATGTTTAGAAGTTCGGGTAAAATGTTATTATCCGGCGCTGCTGGTCTATTACGATTTTTAGCACCAGTTATTGCTGGAATTGGAAATGCAATGGCAGCAATCCTTCCAGTTGCTTTGCCCGCATTAGCTGTTGCGGGGGTTGCTGCGCTTAGTGCTTACCTTGGAACAAAACTTTATGAGTGGATGCCTGATACTTGGAAAACTGCTATTATTGATACTATTGGTCCCCTAATTGACGGAACTCTTGACTTATTTTCCACGGGGTGGGACAAAATCAACGAAATGGTAACTGATTTATTTGAAGGTATTGCTAACGTGTGGGGCAACATTAAAGAATGGTCTTCAAAGAAATGGGATGATGCAAAAAATTTAGGTAAAAAGGTTGTTCAAAAAGTTGAGGACGTTCGACAAAGTGCTATTGCTGGAACTTCAAAAGCAATAGAATGGGTTACTAATACTGCTGCTGCATCAGTTGATACTGTTAAAGGGTGGGCAGGAGCAAAGAAAGATACGCAAGATGGTATACTTACGGCTTCAAAACTCTCTGGTGTACCTGCCCCATTATTAGCCCAGATGGCCTCCGTTGAGTCAAATATGGGTAGAAATACAACTGGGGCTAAATCTTCTGCTGGTGGAACCTTCCAATTTATTGACAAAACTTGGCTTGGAATGATGAAGGACCATGGCTCTAAGTACGGCTTTGATGTTTCTAACATGGATGACAAACAAATACTGGCATTGAAATCCAACGAGCGTGCAAGCGCTGCAATGGGTGCTGAGTACGTCAAGCAAAATATCGCTATCACTGGTAGATCAGACCCTGCTTCTGCATACCTGTCACACTTCCTAGGACCATATGCAGCTAAACAAGTATTGAATGCTGATCCCGCAACTGATTTACGTACAGTGCTCGGTAAGAATTATCAGAGTATCATAAATGCTAATCCACAGTTTGAAAAGCAGGGTATTACCACTGCTGGAAAATTAGTGAGTTGGGCTTCCAACGTAATGAGTGGTAAAATTATTGGTGGACAATCCCAACAAGTAGCTCAATCTACTTTACCTGCTACGTCAGTTAATGCATCCCCAACTATGTCTGCAAGCGCCAAACCCGTTGAACCGCAAACAATGGAAAGAGTTGCTTCCACGAGTGGTACTACAACAGTTAACGTTCCCCCACCAACCGTTGTTTCACAAGCCCCAGCAAGTTCTTCTAGTGGGTCACAAATGGGTATTGATAGCATTCCCATGTATATTGATAATATGGGGTTGATGGTGCTTAATACTGGGGGGTTAGTTTAATGGCTGATAAATCATTCTTTGATAGTGCATTAGATTTGGGAAAGTCCGCTGGCAAGAAAGTTAGTGGGTTATTTACACAGGATGTGAAAGCACAGCAAGCACAGACCGGCGTTCCTATGTCCATGAACTTTACTGGAAGCAACTTAATTCCGTATAATAATAGGGAAAACTATAAGGTATACTTCGTTTGCAATGATTTAGGAGTACTGGTTGATGCGTATTTACCAGAATCTTTCTCATTTGATATAACCTCAGAGTATTCTACGCCATTGTCAGAGGGGCTGGTTAAGTCAGAGTCAATCAATCTTGTGACAAAGCTCCTGGGTAAATCAACTATTACTCAAGAGATGACTGCTCAAATGTGGAATGGTAACGCCCCAATTGCAATTAGCTTACCCCTGGTGTTAACAGCAGAAAAGGATGCAAGATCTGAAATTTTAAGGAAACTCCAACAACTATTTAGACTGACACTTCCGTCTAAAGGAAAAGGTGGGTTTCTTGATTCTCCGGGCGCAACTGTAAAACTCAAGGAAGGGAAAACCATTGCTGAAACTGCAACGGGTGCTTATGATGCTTTCGTTGGCAACAACATGAATTTGTTTACTGAAAACTTTGTAATCAACAGAAAGGTGTCAGTTTATATTGGTCGCTATCTATACTTTGATAGTGTTGTCATTAAAAACGTACAGCAGACAATGCATACGCTTCCTGGACCAGACGGAATACCATTAAAGGTAGAAGTAAACGTTACTTTTGAGACCCTAATGACACCTACCTTTGACGATGTTAAAGATATTTTCGTTGATAACTTAGCTGATTATGGGGATTAAGCATGGGATTATACAACAAACTTAACTATATACCTGTAGTTGATTTTAAACCTAGTTCGTCCTTCGATACTATTAAAGTATTGGACTTACTCAAAGCTGAGTATATACCCATGCTTAAGTTGGTTAATCATTACACTTTGTACCAAGTGACTGATGTTCATGAATCTCATCCTGAATTGATTTCCTTTAAACACTATGGAACTATTGACTTGTGGTGGGTAATTTGTTTTTACAACAAAATTATCAACCCAATAACTGAGATAGTGGCTGGCAAATCATTGCGCATTCCAGACCTAAACCAATTGACTAGGGTACTTCAGGATAAGAATATTGCGTTGTCTAATACTTTCATCACAGTGGAATAATTGTGTATCAACTTAAAGATAGATTCTTCCTAAGTATTAAAATAGATGGAAAAGAAGTTCCAGTAAATTTTACCAGCTTTGGTTCTATTCAGCTTAGTTCTGCCGTTCCACTCTTTTTACCAATGGCACGAATTGAACTTGTTGACAACAATAAGATATTTCAAAACTACATTACTTTAGCTGATGGGGTTGAAATTAGAATTGTTATGACCAATTCTCCAGAATCCAGTAAAATCACAGAATATAAATTCCGGTTATTTCAATATATAGCGACTCAAGCTGGTAAGGGTATTCAATATATAATTGACTGTATCTATGATGCTCCAAAGTACTTCAATGAAAATAGTACCATTGGGTTAACAGGAACTTCATCCACTGTATTGAAGAAGCTTGCATCTAATTGCGGATTAACCTTTGAGGGGACACCAACCAACGACAGTCAAATTTGGACACCCCTAGCAAATAAAACTTGCGTGTTTGCCAAGGATATTGCGTTACACGGATATTCTAATGATCGTAGTTGTATGCTTCTATGTGTTGATTTATCCGGAAGAATGAAATACATAGACTATTCTCAGATAAAGTTTGACCCCCGCAGAATGAAAACATTCATGAGTGGTAAGGGTGATGGTAATTCTGTTTATGCAGTTAGGGCTAAAAAGGATTTAATCAAGTCAGGGTTGCTAAACAACTATTCGGGTTACAAGTTTAAAACTGTGGAACAGGATGTTACTAGGACTGCAAACGTTCATACAAAAGTGGAAACCCGTGCAATGTCCAGTAATTTAATGGTAAATGCAAAGTTGAATCAACGGTTATCCGGGTCACGTATTCAGTTTACACCCGTTGGTTGCGGTAATGTACACCCTAATTTTCATCGTGCGGAACATCAAAACCTACGCATAAAATCGTTACAATCTCAGGGTGTATTAGTGGCGGTAACAGATCAAACTGAGGTTACACTATTGGATCCAGTTCAATACGCATATGTGGATACTTCTGGTTCTAATACCCCCGAGCAAAATACCTTGAAGTCAGGCAACTATGTGGTTACGGCAAAAACAATATACGCTACTGGTCGTGGTATATATTATGAGAAATTTGAATTAACCAGTAGTGGACAAAATGGTGATCCATCTGGTAATAAATCACAATTGAGTACGAAATGAGTTTAATTAATCCAGCTTCTGATCTAACACCACAGGACTTAGATGGTTTATTGTTTGTTGGTACAGTTGAAGCTAATAATGATCCTCTTAAGTTAGAAAGGGTAAAAGTTAGAGTAGACCAGCTTCACAAGGGAACTCCTGTAGATGGACTACCCTGGGCAATCCCCGTTCGTGGGCGTAGTCAGGGAATGAATGGAACTTGTGGAACATTTGGTGTACCTGTAGTTGGTTCTCGTGTTTACATATACTTTCAGAATGGTGATCCTTATTTTCCTATTTATGAGGGTAGTGTTGTTGACGCCTCAACTAAGTTGTTGCTGGCGGAAACAAATTATCCAAATCGTTGGGGATTCGTAGACTCACGTAATAATCATTTTTATAGTGATACTCAAACAGGGGACGTTGAGTTTAAACATTACTCAGGTACTACTATTCATATTTATCCTGATGGTGCTGTTGATGTAATCACTAAGGGTAATTTATCTGCCAACGTTACTGGAACCACAACTGTAGTAAGTAGTGGTGACACAACTGTTACTACCCCAAACGCAACTATCAATGGTAATACTTCTATTAATGGAACCCTGACTGTTAGTCAAGTGATTACTGGTAGTGGTGGCATGGCAATATCCGGCGGTTCAGGTGCTTCTATTACTGGTGCTATGGCTGTAACTGGAAATATATCTGCCACTGGTACTATTATGGATGCTGGTGGTAACTCTAATCATCATACACACCCATGAAAAAATTAAGCGATGCCTTATTTTTAGATGTCAATACTTTGGTAAATGAAAATGCTTTACCTGAGTTGGTTCCAGATATATTGGCTATAAACAACAGTATATATAATATACTATCAACTCCAATTGGAAGCCGTACTTTTCAACCTGAGTATGGGAGCCGTTTGGAGGAATTTATTCATGAACCCATTGATGGAATTACAGCTTTTGAAATTGAGATTTCATTGATTCAGAGTATTCAACGGTGGGAACCACGAATCACTATTGATAGACAACGCACTAATGTTGAACCAACTTCTTATGGGTTTAATGTTACTATTGCCTACAGCATTCCGCGATTGAAGAAGGATTCCTCAATCACCATTCAAGCTAGAAGATAAGACTATGACTATTGAACTGTTAAAGATCAAACCAGGGTTTGATGCATTAGTTTCACAACTTCAAACCAGGTTAGCTTCGGAAGAGTCTTGGAAAGATCAAATAACTACATCAACTGGTCAAACTCTAATCGAATTCTTTGCTGCTATTGGGGCTTTCGACCAGTACTCTATTGAAAGCGCATTACAGGAAATGTTTTTAGATACGGCTAAACTTGACAGCAGTATCTATGCAATTTCCAGAATGTTGGGTGTTCGCCTAACCAGAAAAGTACCACCTTCTACTTCAGTTACGTTAACCCGTACTGATGCTACTCTTCCTTTATCCATTCCTTCTTACTCCACTTTTAGTAGCTCAACCACTAAACTCTTTAATAGAAATAGTATAGTGTTTTCTGCTGGACAATCTGTGGCAAACACCACTTTATATAGTGGTGTTATAGAGTCAGTGGACTATAGAGGTCTTGGCGTTGACTTCCAATCGATTGTAACATCAGAATCAGACTTTTCTATATCTGATATTGATGTTGTTGTGAAAATCAATGATATTCAGATTCCAGTAGTTACAGATGGACTATGGTTTTATAAGAATAGTACGCCCGCTGTTCAGGATATGACTACTGCACGTGGTGAACTTCATCTACTGTTTGGTAACACAAACTACGGAACTGTTCCAGATGGAGGAAGTGTAATCTCTGTGGTTTACGCAACAACACTTGGATTAGATGGTAATGATCTAACGTTTAGCGGCAGTCAAATTACTTATGATAATGATTCAACTGTAACTGGATTGTCTACTACAGCTTTGTCTGGTGGTGCTAATGAACAATCAGCAGAGGTGTATCGGAAAATAAGCCCACTTGTGTTCGCTGCATCAAATCGTGCTGTTACACCCTCAGATCATATTGGATTGGCAATGACATATGCAGGTGTGTATGATGCCAAGCTCGTGGGCCAGCGTGATTTGAGCCCAACTAACCCTGCATACATGAATTTAGTTAGAGTTACGCTGTTGACTAACCCAGTTTGGAGTACCCAAAACTTCAATGACTTCATCACTTGGTTTACCAAGAAGTCTATGTTTAGCACTCGCTTCTACCGTCAAGATCCACTACAAAGACTGATTAATATAACTGCTGAGATCACCTGTAACAACTTGGCAGACCTAAATGAAGTAAAAGCTTCAGTAGAAGCTGCATTAACTGCTTTCTTTACACCCCGTATTGGAATCATTAGTCTGGATGTGTACAAATCAGATATTTATGACGTGATTAAAGCTTCTCATGAACACATTGATTATATCAAGCTACTGTCCCCAACTGAGGATATAATTTCTGAACTGGTTGCACCTACACTATCGTTGTCTGCAACTGCTGGAACTCTGGCCGCTGGAACCTACAGTTATAGAATTAGTGCATTGAACGCGATAGGAGAAACTTTTGCCTCTATTAATCAAGTAATTACACTATCCTCTACTGGTGGTGTTATGTTAAATTGGATCAAGCCCTATGGTGCAACTGGTTACAAAATATATGGACGTACCAGTGGTTCGGAACTATTATTGACTACTGTTGGGGATGTAACTACTTACACTGACAATGGTTCATTAACGCCAAGCGGGGCACAACCAAGTATAGACACTACTGGAATTCATTATCCAGCTTTGGGTACCACTACATTGACCCTTAGCTATACATATAGGACTTAATGATATGAGTAGGTCAAATCTATTAAGTCCAGCACTTAGGGACTTGGATACTTGGGAAGTCTTGGCACGTGAAGTAGATACGCAATTAAATACTGTTACTGACCTACCAGTACAGCAGATTCTATGGTTACGCGAACCTTATCCTTATATAGTAAATGATAGAACCTCTGTTGCAGATACAGCCATCACTGATTTTGCAATTGCAGACACTGAGAATAATGATACAACTAAATTTCCATATACAGATATAGATATCCTAGATTATGAAAGAGCTATTCTTATTTACACAAATAGAATGCTTGGGTTTTCTCACCATAATAGTGGATTATTTACAGTAGAAGATTTAAGACGTCTTCACTATCATATTGGTAAATACTGGACAGAAAAAGGCACCACCAATTTCCTTGACTTTTATGGAATGGCATTAAACTCTGTTTTAAAGGTAAGTCAGCTCTGGACAAACAATTATTCAACGTTTTTGCCAGAGGGTGACTCTGGAATAGGCACACCCATTTATACTGGTGGTACTTGGTATCCTACTTCTCATGTTGACATTCATTATGACTTAGAGAAATACGGAAGTTTACCTGTTCGACAACTTGCTGATTTATTTTATTACGTTGCCCCAATTAATTTGGTTTTACGCGCAATCACACTTGATGCAAGTGCTACAGCCAACTTGAAGATAAGCATGGTTGGACAGATGGAAGTTACTATACTAACTCAGGATGATTCTAATACAGATACCCTTGTATTTAGTCTAGCGTCAGAAATGACTATCACTATTTAGGAAATATTATGGCAGATATGGAGTTTCTTGCTAAAGTAACGCGCATACAAGCTGTATGGTTGAATGATGTAAATACAGTGATTTATGATGTATGCGCTGACCAGCAAAAACAGATACCCACAACTAAAGAAGCACTTCGTGCAAATCTTGGAGTTGCATTATCAGTTGACGTAGTAGCCCAGTCCCACGTTGGGTCTGGTGGTTCTCAACATGCCTCAGCTACGGGTTCTCTGGCTGGTTTCATGAGTGCTGCGGACAAATCAAAACTTGACAGTATTGCTCCCAACTTATGGTGGGTATACAATAAGTTTACTGATGGAACTACTATTGCAGAAGCAGCTTCCGTTGCGGATACATTTAAATTTAGATCAGCCAACGCTAATATCTCAGTAGCCGTTGGCAGTAATGATCTAACTCATGGTGATAACCTTCTTATTTCCATGAGTGCTACCCCCAGTTTCACATCAGTGAGTACCACCAGTGACGTTACTGTTGGTGGGAACCTATACGTTCAGGGAACTACAGTATCCATTGCCAGTACTACTATTCAGGTAGCGGATAAAAACATTGAATTGGCTAAGATTGGCGTCCCAACAGACATAACGGCAGACGGTGGTGGTATCACAATTTGGGGTACAACCAATAAAACTATTACGTGGTACAATAGTACTCAGGACTTCACCAGCTCAGAAAATTTTAATCTAATTGCTGGGAAAACCTACAGAATTGGTGGCATGGATGTACTTAGTTCTCAAATACTGGGTACATCAGTCATCTACAGTAGTTTAACCACGGTGGGTACCTTAACTCAAGGTACTTGGAATGCCTCTACTATTTCTACATCTGCTGGTGGTACTGGTATTATTACCTATACATTGGGTGATCTCCTATATTCATCCGCAGCCAACACCCTGTCAAAGCTAGCGGGAAACGTTACTACTACAAAACAATTCTTATCACAAACAGGTGCTGGTGGTGCATCTAGTGCCCCTATTTGGAGCATAGTAACTAAATCTGATGTTGGTTTATCTGTTGTAGAAAACACTGCGGTATCAACATGGGCGGGTACCTCAAATATAACTACACTGGGTACCATAGCAACTGGTGTTTGGAATGCCTCCACAATTGATACAACTAAAGGTGGTACGGGATTAACTTCTATAGGAACTGCTGGACAAGTATTATCAGTTAACCCCTCTGGTACTGCTCTTGAGTATTCCTCAGCATTTGCAACCCTTGATGACGCACTTGTATACGCAATTATTTTTGGTTAACGTGGGTTCCCACTAATTTTATGCAATGGTTGAAGTTGAATAGGAACTAATTATATGATTTTCACGATAACACAAGCGGGATTACTAGCTGCTGCATCCGCTGGTAGTGGTGGGCCATTGATAAACATTACGACGTTTAAAGTGGGCTCTGCTGTTGGTTACACGCCGTCCCTTTCTGATACGAATTTGCGAGGTACTGTTTTACATACTGGCGTTCCAATTAGCTATAATGTTATCTCAGCCAACTTGGTTAACTATACACTACGTATGGATGAAACTGTTGGTGACTTTACATTTGGTGAAGTTGGTCTATTTCTGGCTGATGGTACTTTGTTTGCCCTAGCCAGTTTAACTAGTGGTCAACAGAAGCTTAAGTCAAGTGGGCCACAAGTTGGTTCTGTGATCAACATAGTTGCCAATTTAAACCTAACTAATGCTACTGCACTACTACAATTCACCATCAACAGTTTAGCCAATGCCAAGATACTCGAAATTGGTTCCACTGATTTGCTGACTGCCCCAGTAGTTGCTGCTTCTAACGCGTATATTGTTCACTCGAATGATGATGTGGGTAACCCACTATTGGCTATTAGGGAATCAAATTATAAATGGCGTTTTCACACCCACAATACTGTAAAGGTTTTCGGTACTGTAACCGCTGGACCAACTAATACTGTGTCAATGACTTCTACTGATATCTTCACACATATATCTACTGTGGTTGCTGGTAAGTACATTCTTCAATTCACAAGTGGAGTACTAGCAGGAATTTGCAGGAACGTAGCTAGTTCAACTCCCAATACTGTTGGCTGGGCTACGTCAACTGTTGCAGTGCCACAGGTTGGTGATACTTTTGAAATATATCAGTCAGATGCTTCTATTATTCAGAGTGTTCTGTCTGTAGCAAGTTCTGCAGAATCAATACTGGATGACGCACTAACTAATGCAATTATATTTGGAGCATAATTAAATGAGCTATATTGGACAAAAGCCATCAGAAACGCCTGGCACATACAATAGGCAAAGTTGGCTTGCCGCTGAGGGGCAAACTGTATTCACTTTTACATATCAACCAGGCTTTCTTGACGTCTGGTTGAACGGTTCTAAGCTAGTTCCTGTTACCGACTTTACTGCTACTGATGGAACTTCATTCACGTTGCTGACTTCTGCCGTACTCAATGATGAAGTTCAAGCAGTTTCTTTCGGCAGCTACTTTGTACCAGGTGCATACACTCAAGCACAGTCAGATGCTAGATATATGAGCATCAGCGCGCAAACTGGATTACAGACTCAGCAAACACTGGTTGATGCAACTACAGTAACTTGGGACGCTGCTAATGGAACTTATGGTAAGTTAACATTAACTGCCAGCCGTACACTAGCTGCCCCAACCAATTTGGTTACAGGTCGTTTATATGGTTTGGAAGTTATTCAAGGGGGTAGTGGTAGTAACACAATTACTTGGAATGCACTGTTTAAGTTTCCTGGTGGTACGCCACCAGTTCTAACTACAGCAATTGGTGCCCGTGATAAAGTTTGGTTCTACTACAACGGTACAACCCTTGACTTTAATGGTGTCTACGCTAATTTAGCATAAAATATGTTGGGACATTCATATAATTTGATGCTACACTTATTTTGAGCATAAATATAGCAAAGTAGGTAATTTAATATAAGGAGTATATATGTCACAGACTTTTTCTTTAGCTAAACTGGCTAGGATACTAAAGGCTGTCAATTTAGGTAAATCTATTATTCTTGATGGCAATGGTTACCCCACTGCATTTGATCCAAAGTATGATGATAACCTGATTATCAATGGTAATATGCTGGTTGCTCAGAGGAATACAACTTATGCTTTAACCACTTCTACTGCATATGGCTCGATTGATAGGTGGTGTTTTCAACAAGCCACTACAGCCGAGGGTATTGCTAACCAAGTTGCAGCGAATTTAGCAGGTTTTCAATACGCGTTAAAACTCGGGCGTAATAGTGGAGCTACATCTACTGGAATAATTCAAGCTAATAATGTACTAGAGTCAGTCACTTCTATACCACTACAAAGTAAAACAGTTACAATAAGCTTTTGGGCTAAAGCTGGTGCTAATTTCAGTGGTACCCAGCTTAATACCGCACTTATTAGTGGGCAGGGTATAGATCAGACCTCAGTGTCTCTTGGTACTT
>JAEHJW020000104.1_pt1 | contig 15365 bp, 20 predicted proteins | sample 9271431 | NCBI WGS metagenome assembly JAEHJW02
ACCCGCGGCCGCCGGACTTGTGATTTCGCGGTCGCCCGACTAGCATCCGGTCGGTACGGGGCTGTAGCTCAGTTGGATAGAGCAGCGGTTTCCTAAACCGCGTGTCGGAGGTTCAAGTCCTCTCAGCCCCGCCAACTTATATACCAAGCTCACCGTTTTGACACCAGTTTTGACAGCAGTTTTGCGCCGCCTCTAGGTTTGGGCTTGTCATCCCCGAGGAGACCTTCCAAACGAGCGGCCGCTGAGCCCGTCAACTCCTCGAGAACGTGGCCGTACACGTCAGTCGTGGTGGAGGTGCGCGCGTGCCCGAGGACGGCCGAGACGATGCTCACCGGCTCGCCAGCTTTCAAGAGCATGATCGCGGTCGAGTGCCGAAGATCGTGGAACCGCACCAGCGGGCGGAGGGTCTCGCGCTTGACCTTCACACTCTTCCCGCGCCGCTTGCGTGTCTCCGTCGTGGTGATCGTCTCGGCGAGCCCGACCCGCGCGAGGATCGGCCAGAAGCTCCGTCGGCGGAGGTTCGCGGATTCGACCGGCGTCCCGATCTCGGACACGAACACGAGGCCGGTATCGGCCCACGCGCTCCCCGCCTCGAGGCGCTCCTCGAGTTGGTGCACACCGTGGCGGCGGAGCGCATCCACCGCGGCCGGCGCGAGGCGGAGCGTCCGGTTAGACCGCTCAGTCTTCGTCTCCTCTATTACTAGGGCGCCCGGCCGCTTGCCGTCGCTGGCCTGCCGTTGCAGCGTGCCGGTGATTTCGATTGTGCCGGTGTCCAGGTCAACGTGATTCCACGACAACGCGAGCAGCTCGCCGAGCCGCGCGCCGGTGTAGACCGCTAGGGTGTAGAGCGCAGCGAAGCGATCCTCGGCGGCGGCGGCGAGAAATGCCTTGCACTGCTCCGGCGTCAGAGGCCGAGGCTTGTACCGCCCGACCCGTGGCGGGTCCGCAAGCCGAGCGACGTTCTGTGCGACCTTGCGCCGCTTGAGCGCCTTCTCGAGCGCGGTGCCGAGGACCGTATGTAGGTGGTGAACCGTACGAGGGGAGAGACCGCTCTCGACCTTCTCGCGGTAGAGGCGCTCGAGGCGCTCGGGGCTCAGGCGCGTGAGCGCAACCTTGCCAATGGTGGGGATTGCGTGGGCGGTGAGGAGCTGGTGATACCTGTCCCACGTTCGGGGCTTGACTGTGCCCTTGACGCCTTCAAGCCAGCTCGTCATCCACGCGGCAACGGTCAACTTGCCACCGGGGACGATCGCGCCGCCGTTGACCTCGACGATGAGTTTCGCCATCGCGTCGGCGGCTGCCTCCCGCGTGGGACCGTACACCGCCCGCCTGCGGCCGTCGCCGAGGCTGACCTGCGCTTGCCAGCGGCCGTCTTTGCGCTGGGCGATGCTACCTTCGCGGTTTCCGCGACGCTTCGCCTTTGGTTTTGCCATGAGCCTTTTCCCCCTCGGCCTTGTGGCGATGATAGTAGGCCTTCGATGCCATCCGCGCCCGTGCCGCCGGGCCGCAGTCCCCGCAGTACACCCGCCGACGCCCACGCCCGCGCTGTGCGGGAAGTGGCCTTCCGCACGCCCGGCAAACGGCCCAACCCTCCACGCCCGCCACGGCCTGCGCGAGCAAAATTGCGAGCGTGCCGAAAAGCGACGGCGCGTACATAACCAGCCTGTGATCGCCGTCCGGTCCCGTCGGGTTAGGAAACAAAATGGGATGAACCCCGCCGCGGACCGTCCAGGTGTTGATGACTTCCATGATGTCTTGCCACGCCGCCTGTGACGGGCTCAGCGACAGCGGCCCAACGTGGTAGTGCTTGCTCATATACCTGTAGCTCCTCTCGAGATCCAGGCTAGGGCGCTCGTGCGGCGGAAGCTCGCCGGAAAACAGCGGTCCCCACGTCGCCGGTTGCGGTGTCCTACCGGCGCGTACCTCGGCGGTCACGTCGAGGATGGCGCGGGCGGCGGCCACGACGTAGCGCCAGCGCGCGAGCGACTCACCGCCTGTGAATGGCACCGGGAGTGCCTTCGCGGCGCGGTCGTGCGGAAAACCCATCATGTCAAGCGGGCCGTGTGCGCGGGCAAATCGGACGATCGCCTTCGCGGGCGGATCGGGGCCAAGACGAACGAACCGGCTAAGAAGCCCGCGCGGTACGGCGACCCGATTGGCGGGCGTCTCAACCCACAAGATGCGATCGCCTTCCAAGTCAAGCTCGATCCGCTCAGGAACGGCTAGGTGCGCGCTGGGGAAGGGGCGATCGAGTAGGCCCGTCTCCGGGTCGGTGATGTTCGCTCGTTCCCATGCGGGCGTGTTGCTCGAAATCCTCATCGTTTATCATCGTAATTCCCTTGTGTTCCCGTGTCAACTGCGTGAGCCTGATTACGTGGAGGTTCGAATGAATGCCACGAAACGCGCAGGGGACGGCGAAGGGGTAGAGCGGCTCGCGTATCGGCCGTCCGAGGTGGCAAAGGCGATCGGCTCGTCAAGGGCGTATGCATACCAGCTCGTACAGCGCGGCGTGATCCGGTCTGTGCGGTGCGGGCGCGCGATCTTCGTTCCGCGAGCGGCGGTCGAGGATTTTCTCGCCGGTCAGGGAGAAGAGGGGTTATGAACGCCGACGGTCCCGCTGAAAGCACAACGGCCGCCCTGGCAGGCGGCCCTAAAGAGTCAATCGTCAATTCGCAATATAGCGCAGCGTCGCGCTTCGCGCAAGTGGTAGACGCGCTCGCTGCGTGGGCGCCGTGGGCCGCGGTGGCGCTCGCGGTCGTGGCGCTGATTGCGAGGCTGGTCCGATGAGCGCCACCCGCACCCCGCAGCCGTGCGAGTTGTGCGGCCGGCCCACGACCGAGACCGCAGCCTACGTTCCAACCGATGCAAACTGCGAGCGGATCTTCATGCTCGGCGTGATGACGTTCCCGCTGTGCCGCGACTGTCAGGGAGAAGTGAAGATCGGCACGGCGAGGGCGCAGTGCTTCGTCAACGACCTGCGGGCGCTCGCACTAGCGCCAAGGCGGACAGTGTGAGCGACGAACTCCTGCTCAATCTCTACCCAGCGGGCGAGCTCACCGGCTGGCTGACCATCTCGTATCCCGATCCCGCGTTCGTCCCGAGTGACGGGGAGCGCGTGCCGATGCTGACCAAGTGGGCAAACGACACCGCGGTTGCGGCCACCATCGCCGCTGAGCTGGCACCCAAGAACAACGTGTACGTCGGGCTTGGGCTCCGCCGTGCGCGTGGTTCCGAGCGCCAGCGTGGGGCGGTGGAGGACGTGGTCGTGATCCCCGGCGTGTGGGCTGACTTTGATGTAGCCGGCGACACACACACCGACAACGGCAAGCACTACTTCCCCACGAAAGCGGCGGTGCAGACGTTCCTCGACGGCCTGCCAGCGAAACCCTCGATCGTCGTGGACAGTGGCGGCGGGCTGCATGCCTACTGGCTCTTCCGCGAACCGTGGCTCTTCGAGGATGACGCCGAGCGTCTCGACGCTGCGGCCGTGGTGGAGGGCTGGCAGCGGTTCCTGCAGCGACGGGCGAGGGCGCTCGGGTTCGACATTGACTCGACGTTCGACCTGGCGCGCGTGCTGCGCGTCGCGCCGAGTCTGAACCACAAGGTTGACCCGCCGCTCCGCGTGTCAGTGATCCACAGCGACGGGCCACGGTACAACCCCGGCGACTTCTCCGAGTGGGCCGCGCCGGCTGGCGATGGGGCACCGGCTGCGACGGGGGCGGTCACGATCCGGTGGGACGCCGAGGCGCCGGCCAAGTTTGAGGCGCTACTCGTCGCCGATCCGCGCACCCGTGCAACGTGGGACCACCGCCGGCCGGACCTACGCGACCAGACGCCGACGGGCTACACGATGGCACTCGCCAACGTGGCGGTCACCGCCGGCTGGACGGATCAAGAGATCGCCGACCTATTGGTCGCTGCACGACGCCACTACGGCGCCGACCGTAAATACGCCGGCTGGTATGCGCGGACGATCGCGAAGGCGCGCGAGCGGAGCGGCGGGGTGGAGACGCCCGCACGGTCCTACTTGCTGACTGATACGGGCAACGCTGAGCGTTTCGCTGCGGAGCACGCTCAGGAGGTTCACTACTGCTTCGCGTGGAACAAGTGGATGGTATTCGACGGGCAGCGGTGGGCGCTCGACGACCGCGGCCGGATCTTCCAGCTCGCCAAAGAGACGACTCGGAACATGCTGACCGAGGCCGCACAGGAACCCGACGACGACAAGCGCAAGGCGCGAATCCGACACGCGATCAAGGCCGACTCTCGCGCCGGGCGCGACGCGATGCTCGCTCTCGCCCGATCTGAGCCCGGAATACCGATCACCCCGGAGGAACTCGACTGCGACCCGTGGTTGCTGAACGTCGAGAACGGCACAATAGACCTTCACACTGGGACACTGCGACCTCACCAGCGTGAAGATCTCATCACGAAGCTGGCGCCTGTCCAGTACGACCTGGCGGCCGCGGCGCCCCGGTGGGCGCGGTTCCTCGAGGAAGTGCTGCCTGACCCCGAGCTGCGGCGGTTCCTCCAGGCAGCGACCGGCTACGCCCTGACCGGCGACGTGTCGGATCAAGTCTTGTTCTTCCTCTACGGGCTCGGGGCGAACGGCAAGAGCGTCTACTTGGGGACGGTACAGACGGCGCTCGGCGACTACGCCGTCCAGGTAGTCCCCGATCTGTTGATGGCGAGGAAGGGCGAGCACCACCCGACCGAGCTGACCGACCTCTACCGGCGCCGGTTCGTCGCGACGATCGAGGCTGACGAGGGCCGAAGGTTCAATGAGGCGGGCGTGAAGTGGTTGACCGGCGGCGACAAGATCCGGGCGCGACGAATGCAAGAGGACTTCTGGCAGTTCAACCCAACGCACAAGATCTTCCTGGCGGCGAACACAAGACCGGTGATCCGGGGCAACGACCTCGGGATATGGCGCCGGGTGCGGTTGGTCCCGTTCGTGGTCACGATCTCCGAGCAACAGCGCGATCCACACCTGATCGACACCCTCAAGGACGAGTCCGCCGGAATCCTCCGCTGGGCCGTCGAGGGCTGTCTCCTGTGGCAACGCGAGGGGCTCAGGGCACCGGACGCGGTGAAGGCGGCGACCGGGGACTACCAGGCCGAGATGGATCTAGTCGGCCGGTTTATCTCCGACCGCTGCATCGTCGGAACGTTCGCTCAGGTGGCGGCCGGCGACCTCTACAAGAGCTTCCTGAACTGGTGCACCGAGGGCCGGGAGCGCGAATTCTCGCAACAAACCTTCGGACGCCGACTCACGGATCGGGGATTTGCACGGGAACGGCGCCGTAGCGGGCACTGGTGGACCGGTATCGGACTCCTGACCGCCGAATCCACGGGAGAGGACACCCCGGGTGTGACTGATGTGACCCTTTCAAGCGAGTTTTGCGGTTCATTCCCAGAATTTAATTCTCGCGTAGTGGACCCCGAAAAAGGGTGCACAAGGGTCACAAGGGTCACGGCTGGACGCGACCGCGAGCCGGACGACGATGATGAGCCCCTGCGTGACAAGACGGACGAGCACGAGGTGTTGTCGTGACCGCCGCTCCAACCCCGAAGCCGGCGAAGGCCACGCCGGAGGTAAGCGCGATCATGCGGCACGCGTGCGCCTGCTCGCGCTGCTCCATGCACAACTTGATGCGCGCCGACGTGACGCCTTGCTGCCGCGAGGGTGCACGACTACAGCGGGCGCTGCGAGCGCAAGTGAGGGCCGAACGATGACCGCCCTCGTGCGCTCCCGTGCCGCCCGGCCACCGCGCCCGCACGCCGGCCGCAATGTCGCGCGTTGCCATGCCGCCCGTGCCGCCTCGGCGTGCCGCGAGCGTGCCGGCGTGCCGGTGGTTTTGACCGTTTTGCCTGCGGAAAAGTGCGGCCTCGACGCTCTCGTATTGCAACGTAATCGCAGCATTGAGCGTAACTCGTTTGTTTCCAACATTCATAACCAACGAGACAAGTTTACAAAAGAGGCGTTATCGGACGCTGTGACAAATCCTCGGGAGGTGCAAATGGCGGGACGGAAACAAGATAAGGCCACAAGTGGCCTGCCGTCAAGGGGCGAATCAATAATCGCTGGCCTGTGCGGTCTCGCGGACCTGATCGGCGCCGACGTTGAGGCTCGCTCGATCGGTGGCAGCGTCACCCGCGGCCGGCTGATCGAGGCGGGCGAGCGGTTCCTGATCCTCGAGCGCGCCACGACGGGGCGGCGCACGTTCGTCGCGCTGGCGCACCTGGTCGCGGTCGTTGACGAAACCCCGCCGGCACTGAGCAGGCGCGAGCGGGAGGAACTGACCGCGGAGCGGGGAGGTGGCCTGTGACCCGCACCGACCAGGAACGCCCCTTGTGGCGCGTCGCCACGCGCCGCGGTTTTCGCCGAGCGATTCGCGAAACCATCGCGCGGGTGCAACCGGCGCAATACACGAGTCTGGCAAAAACCCACCGCAGCGACGGAGGCCGCATCCGGCTAGAGGCAGTCCCGCAAGTCCAGGCGGACCGCGAAGAGCTGAGCGTGCGGGCAGCGTCGAGTGCGGGAGCAGCGAACGGCACCACGAACGAGCCGGCCACGGCCGGCAGGGAGAGCGCACAATGAGCGGACATCACAACAAAGTCGGTAGGCTGATCCTTCGGCGGCAACTTCAAGCGGCAGGGGGTGTGCTGGCGCGCTTCCGCGACGATCTCACAACTTCGCGGAAGGCGGTCGGCTGGTCGCCGCGCGCCGTCATCAACGAACACAGGGACGCTCTGGCGCAGGTGGTGGAGGAGATCGAGCCGATCGTCGCCGAGCGTCTCAAGGCCGAAGTCGCATACGACCGCGAAGCCGAGGCGGTCAAGGCCGCCGCCGCTGGCGGCCACGGCATTTTCGCGCAAGTGAGCAACACCAGCTGCGAAGTCGAGGCGTTCAAGGCGGAGGTGCGATCTGCGATCGAGAGCGCACCGGACAGCGACACGGCCCGTCGGCGCGTCGCCATGCTGGTCGCGACCGAGCAGACGCGGCACATCCTCGGAGGTGGCCAGTGAACGGGCTCGCTCGGCTCGCCGCGCTTCTCACCTCCGACAATGAGTCGGCGCCCGTGGTGGGCGCCGGCACGGTGACGACTCCCGTACCGTCCGATGATGAGGCGGCGGCCCAAGCGGCGGTGCAGCGTGCCGAGGCGACGCTCGCTGATCTCACGTCGAGGCGGGAGAACCTGGTCTCGACAATCGCTGGTCTGACTGGCGAGCGTTCCCGCCTCTCGCGGTTGCTGGCGACCGGCGACCTGGACGCGGAGGCCCGCTTCGCCGAAGTCGAGGTAGCGATCGCCACCGCGCAGGCGCGTCTCTCGGGACTTGACGAGCTGCTCGGCGAGGCCAAGGCCGCGCTGGCGGCGGCGTACGGCGCGCTTCGCGAAACGGCCGCTCCACGTCTCGCACAGGAGCGCCAGCAGCGCGTCGCCGAGGCCACAGAGCGAGCGGATGTGGCGGCTCAAGAGTTGCGCGCCCGCTACCGCGCAGCCTGCGCGGCCACGGGTGAACTCGCCGAGCGACTCGACGAACTCGCTGCGCTCGGCGGCAACCCCTCGGGAATCGAACACGCACTCGACGATCAAGGTTCGGACGAACTCACGCGCATGATCGCGGAGGGTTGGCGGCTCAGGGAGTCGCGCTGGCTGCCGGCGCGTCGCGCGATCGTCTGCGCGGCGCCGCCGCCGGAAGGGGGCGCACCGTGGCCGAAGTAGAGCGGGACACCACGGGGCGCTGGCTGCCGGGGCGTAGTCCTAACCCTGGCGGCCGGCCCGGCGGCGTCCGCGAGGTGCGGGAATGGGCGCGCGCGGTGTGGGACGCACACGGGCGCGAGGCGTTGCTCGAGCTGGCCTTGCACGGTCGCCGCGAGGAAGTGCGACTCAAGGCGTGGTCGGAAATCCTCGATCGCGCTTTCGGCCGTGCGCCGCAGGCGGTCAACTTGACGGGCGCCGATGGCGGTCCGCTGGCCTTCGAGCCCGCGGGCGCGCTCGTGGCCCGGCTGACACAGCTAATCGGCGAGCGGGCCGACGCGGCGGCGCTGCCGGGGGCACCAGCGGAACTCGCCTCGGGTGAGGTGGCCGAGGGCGGGACGCCGTGAGCGGCTCGCTTGCATCGCAGCTCGCGGCGCTGCCGCCAGAGGAGCGCCAGCGCATCGGGGCGAGCCTGTCCGAGCCCGAGCGGGCCGCGCTCGCTTACGAGTGGCCGTTCTGGGCTCGCCCCGAGCAGCTTCCGCCGCCTGGCGCGTGGTCGGTGTGGCTGATCCTGACCGGCCGCGGATGGGGGAAGAATCGAACGGGCGTCGAGTGGGTGCGTGCGGAGGTGGAGGCTGGTCGTCGCGGTCGCTTGGCGCTGGTCGCGAGGACCGCCGCCGACGTGCGCGACACGATGATCGAGGGCGAGTCGGGGTTGCTCGCCGTCTGCCCGCCTTGGTTCCGGCCGACGTGGGAACCGAGCAAGCGCCGAGTCACCTGGCCGAATGGTGCGATCGCCTCGACGTACAGCGCCGACGAACCGGACACGCTGCGCGGTCCCCAGCACGACGGCGCCTGGTGCGACGAACTCGCCTCATGGCGGCACGCGCCGGAGGCGTGGGCGAACCTGCTGATGGGCTTGCGGCTCGGAACCGATCCCCGCGTGCTCGTCACGACCACGCCGCGGCCGGTGAAGCTCGTCAAAGACTTGATCGCGGACCCGCACACCGTCGTCACCCGCGGCCGCACTTACGACAACCTGGGAAACCTTGCACCGACCTTCCGGGCGCAAGTGATCGCGCGTTACGAGGGCACGCGGCTCGGCCGGCAGGAACTTGACGGGCAAATCCTCGAGGACGCTCAGGGTGCGTTGTGGCAGCGCGAGGCGATCGAGGCCGGCCGCGTCACGGCTGCACCCGAGTTGACCCGCGTCGTGGTGGCCCTTGACCCGAGCGGTACAGCCGGCGAGCACAGCGACGCTTGCGGCATCATCGTTGCCGGCGTCGCCGCGGACGGGCAGGCGTACGTTCTCGACGATCGCACCGCCGTTCTGAGCCCGGCTCAGTGGGGCGCGCTCGCGGTGCAGCTCTACCAAGCGCACAGCGCCGACCGAATCGTGGCCGAGGGGAACTTCGGCGGAGACATGGTGGAGCAGACGCTTCGCACCGTGCGCGACGATCACGACCGGCCGATCGGTGCGAACGTCCCGTTCACGAAGCTCACGGCGTCCCGCGGCAAGGCGGCGCGCGCCGAGCCTGTCTCGGCGCTGTACGAGCAGGGCAAGGTGCACCACGTCGGCACCTTCCCCGAGCTCGAGGACGAACTGTGCTCTTGGGAACCGAACAGCGGCAAGCGGTCCCCGAACCGCCTCGATGCGCTCGTGTGGGCGCTCACGGAGTTGATGCTCGACGCGAACACCATCTCGCCCGGCTGGTATTCGTTCGTTCGGCACGAGCTGGGGCTGCCTGAGCCAACGGAAGGAGAGGCGCAATGAGCGCCAAGCGAGGCGGCGCCGGCACGGCGAAGCCGCTGCCCGAGAGGCAGTGGCAAACCGTTGTGCTCCGCTATGCGCGGCGCCACGGCTGGCGCTTCTATCACCCGCTCAACTCCTGGGGTTCAGCGAAGGGTTTTCCCGACCTGGTACTCGTGCGAGGCGAGCGGTTGATCTTCGCCGAACTCAAGAGCGACAAGGGCCGCGCCAAGCCGGAACAGACCGAATGGCTGCAAGCTGTGGCGGCGGCCGGCGCTGAGTCGTACCTCTGGCGCCCGGCTGACGTTGAGTGTGTTGTCGAAACCCTAGCAAGCCGTGCGGCAGCGGGGACACACGCTCCCCCGTCGCCGCTGGGCGTGGGGCCGGAGTGAGCGCCGGCACCGCGTCGCTTCAAGGGCGTCTGCCGGTCCCTCCTTTCCCGGTTGGCGTCCGCTGCTGGTCGCACTCGGCCGGCGGCTGCTGCACCCCTCGGCCGTGGAGCCCCTTCCCCACGGCCGGGGGTTCTTTCTCCCCGCGAGGTAGTCCGTCGGGGTAAGGGGGTGGATTCAAGGAAATCCTACGTGGGTTGACTTGGAGTGCCGGGTTCGTTGGGGTAGGATGATGGGACGAACCTGGGGAGGGCGAGGTAGAAGACTATGGGCAAGCGGGGGGACTTCTTCAGAATCCGCCTAAAGGGACCGGACGCCTCCCCGGACCTGGTTCCGGTGTCACAGCTTGCAGAGGTAATGAAGTCCGTTGACGGGATGCTGCGAAGTCTAATTGCTTCCCGGCATCCGGGGGTCTCCGAGGATGAGGTCGTTGTGGGTCTCGTCAAGGTAACTCGAAGGAGCGTTGGACTGGCATTCAGCTCAAATTTCGAGGAAGCCGCAGGCGATGCCGCTGTTGAAATTTCGCGAGCTGTGAAGAAACGTGACCTGTCCGTTCTTCCCGTGGCCACCGCTCAAAGGCTCAAGGATGTCATCAGTTTCGCCGAGAGGAGGGGCTGGGAGGCCCACCTTTCCGCGCGGGCTGCAGGCAAACTCACGACTGCGACGATCCTTCCGGGTACGGTTTTTAGGGTCGCGACGCCGACGGCCCTCCAGGGTGAGACGACTCTCTATGGGGAGATAGAAAGGGCCGGCGGGACAACCCCAATTGTCTCCCTCCGCCTGTCCGATGGTGATCGGATTAGCTGCGACGTAACACGTGAGCTGGCCTGCGAGTTCGGACAACGACTCTACCGGTTCGTCGGTGTCGTCGGCACCGCCCGCTGGAGCGGCCCGGATTTCAAGCTGGTGAGCTTCACACCGTACAGGATCACTGAGTACGAAGACACGCCCCCAAGTCAGGCCGTCGCCGAACTCGCGGATGTGCTCCGACCTTTCTGGGCGGGGACCGACGACGTGCTAGCCGAGATCAAGAGGCTTCGGCAAGGCGAGGAAGTGCATTGATGCTGGTCTGCCTTGATACGCACATCCTGATTTGGGGCATATTGGGACAGGCAAAGGCGACGCAGCAGGAAATGATCGATCGTGCGCAGCGCTTCCTCCGGTTCCTCGACAAGGAAAAGGCTCGGGTGCTGATTCCTTCCACCGTCGTCGCTGAACTGGTTTGGAAGGTCCCCGAGGATAGGCACCCGGACGTGCTAAGGTTGCTTCAGCAGCGGTTTGTCCTCGGTGCTTTTGACGCCGCAGGCGCGTGTCTTTCTGCCACGATCGCCCAGAAGAACGGCGGCGACGTAAGAGGCGCGGCCACCCGCGAAACGATCCGTTCCGACTGCCAGCTCGTGGCGGTGGCGGTGGCATACAAGGCAGAGAAGATTTACAGCAATGACCCCGACATCAGGCGACTAGCGGAGGGGTTCATTAAGGTTGAGGAAATGCCGAACGTCCCTGAACAGCAGAAGCTGTTTCCCACCCGAGCGACCGAGCCGGAGAGCCGTGAGCGGTCCGATTCCCCGGTTGGCGAAGAGCAAGCGTAGATAGGTGGCAACTGGCGCGCGCGACCACCGGCGCGGCTGCGAGGTCGCGAGACACCTGCTCCTACCCCTCCCGAGAGACGATCGCCCATCCTGGGACATTCTGGCACAGGATTCTCGAGCCTTCCTAGGTTCTGATGCGTGGCGTCGCTTCGCACCGCGCTCTCAGGCGGAGTGCTACGATGATTCGGTCATCGTGCGAGACATCAAGAGCAAGCCTCCGCTGACTGGCGATCAACTCATCACCCGCGTCTTGTGGGCGGTTGGCACTGTCGCTGCTGCGATCCTTCTCCTAGTCTTCGACCGCAACCTGATGCCTGTGCGGACCGAGGGCGAGGAGATCGTCATCGTGGGCATCATCGCGATCATTATCGGCTTCTCCGCTTACGGGGCTGGAAAGGCGGCCGGCAGACAGAACCGGGACGAATGACAGGCGGAGGGTTGGATGAGTGACAACGATTTCGAGCACGACGTAGCCATCTCCTTCCTCGGGCAAGACGAGCCCCTGGCCAATGAGATCCAGGCCAGGCTGCAACCGCCGCTGCGGGTGTTCGTGTTCTCGAAGGCGCAGGAAGAGGTTGCTGGCACGGACGGCGCAGAGTCCTTTCGAGAGGTATTCCGGCATCGGTCACGCATCGCCGTCGTGCTCTTCCGCCATGGATGGGGAGAGACGCGCTTCACGCGCGTCGAGGCCGCGGCGATCAAGGACTACTGCCTGGAGGCGGGCTGGGATCGTCTCTTGTTCGTCCGCCTGAGTCGCGAGGGCGCGATCCCAAAGTGGGTCCCTGAGAGCTACGTCTACCTGGACCTCGCGCGATTCACCCTAGAGGATCTGGTCGGTGCCGTGAAGGCGAGGGCGTCCCAATTCGGGGCGGCCTTGAGAGCACAGACGCCTGCTGAGCGGGCGGGGGCGATCGCGGCTCGTGAGGCGTTCGATGAAGAAACCAAACAGCTGCTCCGGCGCAGCCCTCAGCCGTTTCACGACGCGGGGACAAAGCTCGTCGATAGCCTTGAGCGACACTGTACCGAGATTGAGGGGGCCTCTGGGTGGGTTATGCTCCGTGGGGGCAATACGCACACCTATTATGTGATCTTCGCGAGGGGTGTTAGCGTGCAACTACTGCCGGAAAACGTGTATTCCAACTGCGCAGACGGCGCCTTCCTATACGTGCGGCTATTCACCGGCCGCGTCCGCACACCGGCCGAGCGTGCCAAGGGTGCAACTCTGTTTGACGAGCCCCAGGAATCAAGAAAGTTCCGGTTGTCGCTGCATCGTGACCCGGCTGTTGGCTGGTGCTGGAAGCGCGATGGCCGCGTGCTAACAAACGAGGCTGCGGCGGAATTCGTCATGGGAGAGTTACTCAAGGCCACAGAGCGGCCTCAGAGTCGGGACTGACACGAGCGGGAGGCTGCTGTTCGCGCCTTACGGCCATTTGCTCCGCGTCTGGCCCTCCGACCTGTTAGGTGCCGGGCTGGGCGCAGGGTCTCATGATTGCTGAGACTGGTCGCAGAAGTGTGACACCAATCGTGACACCAATTGGCGCCATTTTCAGTGGACGCTGTAGACGGTCTGGCGTGTAACTTATGACAGGTCAGTACGTGCTGGACGCTGTAGACAGGCGATTCCAATTCCTAAACCGCGTGTCGGAGGTTCAAGTCCTCTCAGCCCCGCCACCCCGCGGGTCAGTCGCTGTGGGCGTACGCCGGCGCCGCGACACGGCCGCCGACCTCTCCGGAGACCACGAGACGGTTCGTGCGCGCCATGCAATCGGGGCAGACGGCCCGGACCGGCGACAGCTCGTTGTCGGCGATCTCGCCCTCGACGTAGAGCCCCGTGCAGGCGTGCAGGCAGCTGTCGCACACCGCTTCCCGAGTCGCATCGAAACGCCATACCGGTCCGGCCATCGTGCTCGTCCCCCGTGCTTCGGATGGTTCGCGGGGGCCCCGCAGGGCCCCCACGACGCTTCTCATCGTACCGCAACCGCCTTCCGGCGCGCCGGCCTCAGAACGGGATGTCGTCCTCGTTCTCGGGCGGGAACTCCGGGGCCTCGCCGCCGCCACTGCCCCCGCCGGACTCGCCGCCCTGCGGCTTGGGTCCGACGAAGCGGATGGTCTGGGCGATGATCTCGGTGAAGTAGCGCCGGTTGCCCTTGTCGTCGTCATAGGTGCGGGTGCGGATCGAGCCCTCGACGTAGATCGACCGGCCCTTGCCGAGGTACTGGCCGCAGAACTCGGCGAGCTTGCCGAACGCGACGATGTTGTGCCACTCCGTCTGGTCCTGCCACTTGCCCTCTTTGTCCTTGCGCCTCTCGTTGGTCGCCAGCGCGAACTTGGCCACGGCCATGCCGCTCGGGCTGTGCCGCAGTTCGATATCGCGGCCGATGTTTCCGATCAGGATCGCCTTGTTGACGCTCATCGTTCGCCTCCCGGCGTGGACGGTGTTCGAGGATACCAAATCGCGGCGCGAAAGACGAGCGCCTGCACGGTGGCCGGTCGTCGGGATGGAGGGGGACGCCGGACCGCCCCGGGCTGCGATCAGCGCATCGCGTGCACCAGGCCGATGATGAGGCCGTAGTAGACCGCGCTCTCGGCGATACGGCCGAACTTCTCTTGCCCCGACAGCGTGTGCCAGTCGGACGCGAACGGCCCCGCGAGCACGAGCCGCATGTCGGCCCCGGGGGGAACCGCGAGCAGGCCGGCCGCGGTCAGCGGCGGCCGGGTGCTGACGATGCCGGAGCCGTGAGACGCGGCCTCCTCGCGGGCGAGCCCGAACGACAGGCGCACCATCGGGTCGCTCCACCAGACCCGGCGCAACGAGGAGTCGAACTCGGCGTGGCCGCGCTCCTGCGGCGGCGCGAGCACCGTGTCGAGGTCCAGCGAGAGGCGGCGGGTGGCCGCCGGGGGCACGCCTTGACCCGGCGCGGGCGTCGGGGCGGGCGGCTCGGCAGCCGCGACACCCGTGACCAGCAACGACGCGAGCAGTGGGAGGATGGTTCGCATTCGCGCCTCCTTCCCGTCGCCATCCAATATCGGTCCGGTCGCTCCCGTTTGCTAGAGTGAGCGCGATGACGACGAGAAGGCGCCTGGTGACCGCCACCGGAGGGATGGCGGCGGTGACGGTCGCGAGCCGGTTCTCGGGCCTCGTGCGCGACAACGTGATCGCGCGGCTGCTGGGCGCCGGGATGGTCAGCGACGCCTTCGTCACGGCGTTCCGCATCCCCAACATGTTCCGGGCGTTCCTGGCGGAGGGGACGCTGCACGCGGCGTTCATCCCGACGCTCGCGGAGCTCAAGAAGGACGGCGACGCGGCGCGGGCGCGCGAGTTCGTGCGCGCGATGACCGGCGCGCTGCTGATCGCGCTGCCGGTGATCGTGGCGATCGGCGTGCTCGCGGCGCCGCTGCTCGTGACGATGGTCGCGGCGGCGTTCGCCCGCGACCCGGCGCAGTTCGCGCTCGCGGTCAAGCTGACGCGCATCATGTTCCCGTACCTCGGTCTGGTCTCGCTCGCCGCGCTGGCCCAGGGCGTCCTCAACGCCTCCGACCGCTTCCTCCTCCCGGCCGCCCTGCCGATCGCGGTCAACCTCTGCATCGTGGCGGGCACGGTCACCGGGGTGGTGGCGTTCGGCGGGCGGCCCGAGTGGATGGGGGTCGGCGTGCTGGTCGGCGGCCTGGTGCAGTTCGGCCTGCAGTGGCTGGCGTGCCGCGACCTCGGCCTCGCGCTGGTGCCCGGGCGGCAGGCGTTCTCGCACCCCGAGGTGCGCCGCGTGCTGCGGCTCATGTTGCCGGGGGTGCCGGCGCTCGGGGTGTACCAGATCACGCTGCTGTTCTCCAACCAGCTCGCGGCCAGCCTCGGCAACGGCGCCGTGTTCTGCGTCTACAACGCCTCACGCCTCAACGAGCTGGTGTACGGGGTGCTGGTCGTCCAGCTCACCAC
>JAEHJW020000781.1_pt1 | contig 15365 bp, 28 predicted proteins | sample 9271431 | NCBI WGS metagenome assembly JAEHJW02
CCCCGCCCAACCGGCCACCTACACACTACACACATACATACACACACACTGACACACAAACACACTCACAAGTGCGGACGGGTGTCAAGTGCGGAGTGAGATCCACAAACCATTATGTAAACTAACACACAAACAAACACACAAACAAAATTTTGTGACACAGGTCTAGCTTTCAATCGCGTTCTATGTCCTAATACACTTATGAAAGCGCGGGTTTATAACAACGCGCAAATTGTTGAACTCTAAACCTGGAGAAAAAATCATGTTTACTCTAAAACTTATGACTCTGACCGTTCCGTATGAAATTGCGCGTGTTCATCAAGTGCGCGACATGGCGCACGCAACGACACTGGTTCAGGAACACGCGCACGCTGCGGGTTTTCGCAACGTCAAAGTCACTTTGGAAGATGATTATACTTACCGGTATACCGCGACGACGCCGAACGGTCGCGCCGGTCGCAATGTTGCCTATCTTGACGCTAGCGGATACGACAATGACACGCTGATGATTGATTAATCCCGAAACGCGCGACACATGCCGCGCGTCGCAACGTATCGCGTTGCCTGATGATGGGACGAGAACCGGAGGACTCATGTACTACTACGTTCGAATGATCGACAGCGATGGCGATTGCATCAAGCACACTGAAGTTTACGGACTGGCGAACGCGCGCGAGAAAGTTAAAGAATTCTTTGAGTTTAGCTGGCGCTCTAATCAAGTCACGCACGCTGAAATTTATGTTTCTGAGACGAACAAGCTAGTCTTAGTCGAACGGAATCCTAACTACGACAGGAGCGAGCCATAATGCGCTATCAAATTTTCATCGGTGAGACTGACGACGCGCTCTGTTATTTCGGAACCGCTGAAACGTTGCAGTTCGCGCTTCGCAAAGTCGCCGCGATCAATCTAGCAGCGACGTGTATCCAGGTCGTGAGGATTCAACCGCATCCTGACGACGTTTACAAACAGGACACGGCACGATTGTTGGAGGCGAATGCCAATGAAAGTTAAGAAACTCTTAAATCCCTGGATTGAATTAACGAACAGAATTGCACGCTATACACAAGCAGCTATAGACGAATCATGGAAAGGCGGATGCGATCCAAATGAAGTCGAAACGTTAGAAATGCGTTTTAAATTAGCTAAGGTCGAACTTGAAGCGTGCATAAACAGATTGCGAACACTTTTCGGAGACGATCACCAATGAAGTCTAAACCGTGCGCTTGCAACCACGTTTCGCATTCTCTGATCGGTTCCGGCGAGCATTCTCTATATGCGCTCTTTCACAATCTGAAACCGATCAATACAGCGAGCGGAATCAAACGGGTTTGCAATCATTGCAAACTCAACCATCGGGATCACAAGTTAGAAGGTATCAACCATGCAGTCCGCGAATCAAAGTGACGACGGCAAAGACTTGCCGAGTCTGACCTATCGGTGGGGTTTAGCGATCCAAGACGGAGCGGTGAACGTTTGCCGGATATTCTGGTATCGAACACGCAAAGCCGCTATGACCGCCGCCGTGCATCGTTGCGGAACGCGCCGAGGCGCGGTTATTGCAAAGTATCTGCCTGATGGATATTGGCGATAATTTGCCCATTGTCGCGGCACGCGGCGCGCTCTATCCTGAGATTCTGCAAACCGTGTCGCCGCGATAATGGCAAACAAACAAACAAACAAACACACAAAGCGAAAGCGCATTAAACGCGCCTCGCGCAAAGTTCCGCAAACCTGGAACGAGCTACTAGATGAGCCTGGACTAGATCAGATATCCGATCACTCCGGCGACAGTTATGGTACGAGAGGTTATGAAAATCCGTATGTCAAACCAAAGAGAAAAAAGCGCAAAAGTGCAAAGAAACGCGCCGCCAAAAAGCGGACGAACCGTGCGGGACGAGCTAGACCAATTAAGAAAAATGTATCCGCGAAAAAACGGGTTAAGACTCCGAAACGCGGAATCGCCAAAAAGCGCACGATTCGCAACGTTGTTCGTCCTGCTAAGGGACGAAAACCGGGCAAGCGTACACGCGTCTCTGTTCGAAAAAAAGCGAAGCCAAAACGACGATGAATGGCACGAGTATTTCGTGCGAAAAGTGTTGAAGGGAACCGACAAAAATTCCGACGATCCTGCGCGCCGATTAGGTGTACTTGCTGGCGCAATCATTCCGGGCACTAATGTCCGGTCGAATGGGATTTTTCATTTGCAGGCGGTTGTCGGCTATGCTTTACACAAGTCTATTCCTTCCCGCCTACTTAGCGCATGGAATAAAGCCTAACCATAGGGGCGGACGCATGGACAGATTGATCTACGGTGCGGACACTGAAACGGTTCGCGGCGAACCTAACTCGTTGCAATTTTATTCAGAGGATACACCTGTCGACGTGATTCGATTCGTCAACAAGTCGAACGCGTGTGAGACGTTTTTAAAATGGGTCGAGAGTTTACGGAAGCGATGCGAACACGTCATATACATTCACAATCTGTCATTTGATCTAGTCGAATTTTTCTATGGTCATCATCATAAGTTTGCGGCCGGCGAGTTTGATTTTAAGATTGGCAAATGGCGCGTATCAGGATGCTACGGCACACCTACGTTTTGCCGGTTGCAACGTGATGAAAAAACACAAATTTCGTTGATAGATTCGTTCTCATTCTTTCGTGGATCACTTGCGAACGGTGCTGAATTGTATTGTCCCGACTTGCCGAAACTGCGCCGCCCCGTCGATTTAGGCGACAAGCGATACACAGCGAAAGACAAAACGTTTGTTGACTACGCGATGCGCGACGCGGTTGTGAGCTATCATATCGGCAAAGCGATTGATGAACTTCACAAAGAGTTCGACTTGCGCCAGTGCGTGAGCATTGCGAATCTTGCTGAACGTGTGTTTCGACATCGCTTTTTAACGTACACGATACCGCAGCCGACAAGCGATATAGTCCATGCTGCATTGAAGTCATACCACGGCGGAAAGAATAATCTGAACGCAACGCCCGGCTGGTATCAGGGCGTGTCATCATTTGATATTAGCAGCGCCTATCCGCGCGCAATGTCTGAATTGCCCGCGTTCTCGGACGCGGATTTGTACAAAGAGTTCAAAGCGAAACGCGGCGCGAAAGTCACACGGGTTCCTGATTGCGGAGTGTACTTAGTCAACGGAAACGTTGACAGCTGTCCGTGGTCCGTCTTGTTCGATCACTCATTTAAACCGATGCGCGGCGAAGTGTCTGAAGTATGGGTTCAAGGTTATGAATTGAACGAAGCATTGCGGTCTAAAGAGTTTGCACCGTCGTCGATTCGCGGATTCTATTACGACGCGGAAAAAGACATTCAGGCGCCAGCATTGCGGACGTTTTGCGCCGACTTTTATTACCGCAAACAGAATGAGAAAAACAAAGTGAGACGCACAGGCTACAAGTTCATTCTAAACAGTCTCAGCGGCAAATTCATTCAGACACGCAAGCGCACACTGTCCGCATATATCGACATTGATTCTGATCGAGTGACGACGGCTAACGAACTAGTCGCGGGCGGCATGTTTCACCCCTTTATTGCGAGCGCAATCACGGCACACACGCGCGCACGGATTCATCGGTTGGAACATCATTACAAGGCGCTGCACACAGCGACAGATTCAGTATTCACAATGGCAGACGCCGCAAAGGCGCGACGCACGAAAGATCCTGACTTACGAGTTGGTGGCAATGGTCTAGGATCGCTGGAGCACGAAGTGACTGGCGATCTACTGCTAGTGCGGAACAAGTGTTACATCATCTATGCGGATGATGGCAAGATTCAGTCTCGTGCGTTCGCCGGCAAACGCATCGCGAAGTACGCGCTGCACGGCTTCCAGGGAACAGTTAATGACTTGGAAAAGATGATCGCAAGCGGACGACGCCGCTACACTTACACACACGCAAACCGGCTAAAGGAATCAATCAATCGTTCGCTGGCTGTGAACGATTTCGTCAAACGTGATGGATTGCTCCGCGTCGGTCCGATCAGCGTACAGGCATCGGCACGGAATCTAAAACCGCGCCGAGCGCGCAAGCAATGAGAGCCGCGCCGCCTGGAGTGACGCGCGGCGGCGGCAGTATCAAGCGCGGACACGCGCCGCATTCTTCTAACGCCCACACAACAAGGTCGTCGCAAAACCATTGCGAACGGTCGCGAAAGTTTCGGTCTTTGAGTTTGCCAGTGATGAAGTTCCAAATGCCGAGCGTGTCGTAAGGTTTGCCGATTTGCGAATACAGACATTCGCGATAGTTCGCGGCTTGCTTGGCGTTCATCGGGACGCGCAACCAGTCAATTTTATCGTTCCGCAGATATTCGAGAGGTCGTGTCTGCACTCCGGGCGGGATTCCGAAAATGCGATCTTTTCGTGAGTCTAATACCGTGTTGGTTTTCTCGCACCACAGCGACGTGATATGCGAATAATATCCGCCGCCGAACCAACCAATTGCGCGCGAGATTGGACCGCGACCGCGCACGCAACCGATTGTGATTCCGTTCATCATACTGCGAATCCCACCACTAACACGACGAGCGCAATAACTGCGAACCAGACGGTTACTTTACCGTGAGGTTCGCCGGGGGTTTTGGGATTGCGTTTGTCACCGTAACACTGACTGCGTTTGACGGTGCTGATTCAACGCCTGCGACAAGCGCGGTAGTTTCGTAGCAGTACGAGCCAGCCGCGCTAAAGGCTGGCGTCGTCCAGGTCGTCGTGCTGATATTGGACGCTGACAGAGACGCCGCGCTTGGCGTGAACGTCGCGCACGTTGTCGCGTTCGATTCGTAGACGTTGAACGTGACGACGACGCCCGCCGCGATGCTCGTGCCGTTCGTGTACTGCGTCGGCGCAATCCACGATAGAGCCGCCGTGTCACCGACAGTTTTCGACACGCTCGCAGTTTGCGCCGACGCTGGCATCGGTGCGAGAATCACGACGCCACAAACGACAATGACGACGGCGGCAAAAAATGCGACCGCCGCCGCTATCGGTCCCAGAACTCGAGAGCGCATATTAGGCACTCCCCGACGGCAGTTTTTCACCTGCGGCGGATGCGGCGGAAGTCAGCAATTTTTGGATCTCCGCGTTGACGGTATTCGCGAGCGCGGCGGCGACCGATGATTCAAGATTAGGAAGCGCGGCCACTACCTGGACCTGGAACGAAGTCAGATCAGCCGCAAGCGCAAGCGGATTGCCGGTATGCGAAGCGAGCGCGGTTGCGAGTTTGCCAGCGAGCGGTAGCACGGTGAGAAAAATTTCGAACTTCAAAAACGCAAGAAATTGTTGCAGAGTCATACGTCACCCGTGAGTGTGTTTAGATAAATCGTTGATCGTCCTGTAATCTTTTTTCGTCATAAAATGTTCATACATATGCGCTTTCAATTCTGCAATTGCGGCGTTGACTTTTAAGCCCATCGCCAACACTAGCAGATTGACGAAAAGCATAATCGCGTCTAGCGCCATATGCGCGTTGACGTTCATTCTTTGCGACTCCGCGCTTCCTGCGCGCGTTGTTCCATTCCGCGCCAGCCGTACTTTTTTGCGCCCTCAACCGCCGCGATTTTTCGCGCGGATTCTTTGCTGTATCCTTCGCTTTTTAGCTTCGCAACAAACCGTTTAAATTTGCTCACGGCACAATCCTCTTAGCAGCGGCAACAACATCAATCGGAGTTCCGCGCGTCGATCCTATCAACGCCGCAATCGCCAATACAAGCCCGACAACAATCGTCAACGCGTTAGTGGGATCGAACGCGCCGAAAAGTTTTCCGGCAATCGACTGACCACTACCTTGAGCCGTGTTTTGTGCGACTGCCTGCGCGGTTGTAGTACCCGCAGGAAACGGTACGCCCGTCGAAAGATTCAGCATTGGAACCGGCGACGGTGCGCTTGATCCAGCGGTTGTGTCGGTTGCGCTCATTGATACATCGACCCCTGTGCGATGCCGACAAAGCCGAACATCGGCATGTATTGATCGGACAATTGCGACGCCATTTGATTGCCGATATTCACTGTCAACGCGGAGGCGTTTGGCGGTTGATACGCGAACGGATTCGCGTCATACACGCCAGTCATCGGCGCGTCCCAACTAACCGGCAAGTCTGCCGCCGCAGGGGTTGCCGTCGTCGTTGTCGCCGCCGTTTTGCGTTTCATCCACGCCCAAATAATCGCGATCACGATTGCAGCAAACGCAATATAGTTTGCAGTTTTGTCGTTCATCATGCCGCCAGTGCCGCGACTGTCGCGACTGTGCCGATTGTGGACATTAGATTGTTGTTCGACTGTGCCGCCGCGTTAACTGCGGCTGTCGCGGTTGACGCGCTCGCCTGCGTCATGCTGGCAAGATTTGAACCGAACGAGTTCAACGCCTGCACGCTTCCAGAGTTTGCGACCGCGACGCCATACGCATCGAGCGGCGCGTAAGATGCGCCGAGAACGTGCGCCGCGCCCGACAGTGTTCCAGGTTCCGCAGCAAGCGCGGTTGCGGCGACGCCTGCCGCCGCCTGCAACGCGGCTTGATTCGTCTGTCCGACTGTATTGATTGCCATTGCCGGAAGCGCGTCTTGTGCTGCTACAACCTGCGCGATAGTCGATCCTGCCGCAGTCATTGCCTCAACCGTTTGCTGTCCCTGTGTTGCCGCAATTTGTGCATTCAAAGTCGCCGCCGCCTGATCGGCTTGCGTTTGTTGTGCCGACTGCGCCAAGCCAATCTGTGCGGCCTGCGCGTTCGCCGCGTTCTGCGCGTTCAATTCCGCCGCATACTGCGACGCTGTACTGTTCGACGCCGATGCGGTTGATCCGCCGCTCATATACTTGTAGATCAGATACAAACCGATCAGACCGCCAATGATCCACGGTGCGTACTTTCGAACCTCCGGATTGTGCAAGATGTTTTCAGACATGACGCGCCTCATTGATCAGTGTGCGATAAATTTCGAGAGCGCGTGCGTAGTGTCCGCGCTTGATTGCGAGCAACGCGGGAATGATGAACCTCTCATACAATCGCAATCCAATTTCACGCGCGTTCGGTTTCGCTTTAATGCGAGCCGCAATCGCTGGCGCGGTTGCGTAATACTCGCGAACGAGCGCGGCGCGATCCGGCGACGTTCGCATGTAACGGTCGCGATACTTTCGCAAGGTTTGAAGCGCGGCGCAATCGTCTGGAAGGTTCAACGATTCGCAAACCGCCGTCGTAATGAAACAACCGCCGCCGCCTGCGGATTGCGCGGTTGCGTTTGACGCTGCGGCGTCGGCGGCTGCTACACTCGCTTCCGCATTTACTGCGCTCATTCCTAGCTGGTAGTTTTGATTGTTGAGTGCTGTAAACATCTGCGGCAATTGCGTTGTGTTGAAGGTTTGTTGATCCTTCGCCATTGCGATAATCGGATTCGCGACGTTGCCTAAAAAATTCTGTCCGCCGATGATCGCACCGTTAAGCAATGCGGTATCAGCATTGAACGACGACGATACAAATTGATCCGCCTGTGACGCAACCGCCGAGACGTTCGGACCCAAGTCATAATTGACGGAAACCCCTCCGAGATTCATTGAAAGAACGTTGGAACTTGTCGCGGGATTGCCGCTAGTTCCGCCGATTGGCGATGCTGGTACGCTTGACATTGTATCACCCGCCGAAAGGTTTCTTTGCGATTCCAGGCATCAACACGTTGCGCCCTGGCGCGAACTGCGCCAGCGAATTGTTGAATACGGGAACCGTCAAACCTAACTGAAAGAGCGGCATTGCGCCGATCCCGCGCGCTGGTATCTGATACGCGCTAGGCCATACACGCAACATCGATCCCTGTGATTCAAGATTAGTACGCGGCCCTGGCTCGCCAAGATTGACGAGATTACGCCCGGATATCCAGGGATACGGTTGCGGAGTGTATCGGGTAATCATAGCGGCGCACTACGGAATGATACCGGACGACGCGCCGCCCGCGCCACCCATAGCAACGCCCAACACGTTCGCAAACCCGCCCGACGCGCTGCTAATCACCTGCGACGTATTCGACCGCTGAGACACGAGAACCGCGATGATCGCGACGCCGACAATTGCCATTGCGACGCCAGTGATGTCTTTAAAAATTTCGTTCATATTGCACCTAAGTTATTTGATCGGAATTTGTGCGTTGGCAGGCAAAAGCGTGTTTACCTGTGTCGCTACCGTGTTGAAGTTTTTGAGCGTGAAAGTCAGCACCGCGAGCGCAATAAAAGGTTTGATCATCGGACGCAAAGACTCCACGTTATAGAGTGCCCGCAATACGATGATTGCGAGCAACCAAGGCATAAAACCTTTGCCATCCGTTTGCACGTTCGCAATCATCTTGCCCGCGTTTCCTTTCATGCCTACCAGCACAAAGTAAACGCCATACAAACCGATTAAGCCGAACGCCATAAATCACGCCAGACTTGTATAGTTCGTAAGTTTTCCATTCACCGCAAGATAGAACGGAAACGCAAGCAAGATGATCGCGAAGGTGTTCATTTGATCAACCCCTCTATGCTGATTTTGTGAGATGCGATCAGCAACAAAAGCGCAAACAAAAACGCGCCTTCCCAAAAATAGGGTGATTGCGTAAATGCTGGCATTTTCATACCGCCCCCTTACGCCTGGATCACGCCCGGGAGCGGAGTGCCCGACAGATAGAACGATTCGTACTGATTGGCGAAGTACGAATTTGCCGCGCCAGTCGCAACGTCGAAACGCGTCTGCACGTTGCCATACAGCTGCGTGGTGATCGGCTGGCGTCGCGCGCTGATATAGTACACTCCGCTCGCAACATCAACGCCGAGCGCATACCGCTGCTGCTGTCGCAAAAACTGCGGCGACATCTCGCGAACGTTCGTATTGCCATTGATCATCAGGACAATCAGATTCAGATCCGCACCGTTCAACGTGCCGCCCGCCGCTGCCTGATCGAAAAAATGCAACGCCGAAAGTACCGCGCGGTTGTTAGGCCAATTGATGTACTTTGACTGACCGGCAACGATGTTCGACGAATCAATCAGACCGCCTTGCACCTCGTAAATCGTGCCGAGGTCAATCATCGGCAGATTCGACGGTGACACGCCTGCTTGCGGCATCAGGTAATGCTGATAGGCGTCAACGTTGATCGTTGCCGCCGCCTGGAGCGCAACCGTTCCAGCGGTGTACGGTGCAACGAATGGATCAGTATTGACCAGCGTATTCGCGAACGTGAGATTGATGTAATGTTCACCGCGATCCGTCTGCGCGAGAATCGACCCGCGAAGGTCTGACGACGGATCATAGGCAAGTGGAACGTACAGCGCGAAAACCATGTTCGCATTCGCAACCGCAGTCGGCGCAGCCAGAATGTCAGTATCAATTCCGGTTTCACTCGGAATATATCCGAACATCTTGTGCGCGTTATTGAGCAATCGGCCGCCTCGAAAACAGTTCAGCAAGTGCAACTGTGCGCCAGTCGTGTCAACGTGTTTGACGCCAGCAAAATCGACGTACTGAATGCGCTGAACGAGTGAATACGGTCCGAACTGGCCGACCGTTGCGGCGACCGTAACATCAACCGGCGCAGTAATGATCAGCGTGACGCCAGTGACGATGCCCGTTCGATCCAGCGGAACGCGCACCGTCTGCCCAAGGATTGCGTTGCCAACGATGTTCGACGGCAGTCTCTTAGTGAACGAGAGACCCGTGCCGATCAGATTTGCACGCGCCTGCATGTTCGCAACGACGGGGTTAACAGTTTGAGTAACCATTGATGATTCCTTGTGTGTTTGTTTGTTAGGCACCGGAGGTTGTGTACTGCGAAAGACCCGCAGCACGCAATCCGCGGTTGATGATCCAGATTGCGACAAACGCAATCACCGCAATCTTGAGATAGTCTGCAACGTTATTCATTTTTCAGGCACCCCACTGCGACTTGCCGGCGGCACGGAGGCCGCGATTGATCAACCAGACCCCAACAAACGCGACGAGACCAATCGTGATCACGTTTGCCACATCAATTCTGACATTGCCCATAGTTCACCTGTGTTTGTGTGTGTGTTTGTCGTTCACACTGGAACGGGACCGTACAACGTAAGTTTATCCTCTGCGACAGAATACCATAGCCAGCGATGATCACGAACACGATTAAGGAAGTGATCCTGCCCGGTCGATTCCCGCATTCGCATCCGATCATCCGCTAACACTAAATCCATAGCGCATATCGCATCGGCTTCCGAAACAACAAAGCGACTAATCCATGCGGGACGTTGCGTTAAACCGATGAACGATTGTTTCAATTCACGCCCGCGCGTAAGCCATCCGATTAAACCGTCTCCCGCGCGTCCTGATGCGCTGTGTAGCGTGTACAATTCATCCGCGCACAAGCCGACATTCTTTAGCGTTCCGTGCGCCCAAAGAATCACGTCGTCCATAAAATCCGCGCTCGCTTCCTCGCCTGAAAAATTCAACAACACGAATTTGGTGCGCTGAATTTCTTTGCGGATTGCCGGTTCATCAAACTTTGTAAACACAATCACGTCTGAGAGATTTTTATACGCGTTCGTATGTTTCGGATTCAAGATAAGCCAATGCTGCGGATTGTGTTCCAGCAACCAACATGCAAGCGTGCTTTTGCCGGATCCTGTTCGACCGGCAACAATAACGCGTTTACCCGCGTCAATGACTGGCTGCGGCATTAGCAGACTCACTCGGAACAACAATCGGCGGCGGCGTCTGCGTCTGCACTGGCGTCGGTGCTGTTTCGCTTATTGCTTGCGCTTCCTTTGCTTGTGACGCGCGCTTTTTGATCAGCACAATTCGCGGGACATAGATCACGCCAAGCGCGGCGGCTAACTGCAACGTTGCGGCAAGTTTGCCGTCAATCGCAACGTCGTATTCGCGCGAGACCGCCGCAAGCGATTCCGCCAACATGACCGCCTCGAATTCTGACACTTCCAATTCGCGAAGTCCGGTCATAGTCGCCGCGACTTTATGCAATCCAACAATTTGCTTGGCGAGTAGTCCCGCGTCAATCGGTTTCGCTTTGCGTTTACGCTTCACTTTCGGCGGCGAATCGGTTCCACCGATAGGCGTTTCCGGCAATCCGTCCGCCGAACCGTTTGCATTCTTTGGTGGTCGTCCGCGTCGTTTTGGTGAAACTTCTGGAGGCGAATCTACAACCGGCGACGCCCCTTCGACCGGCTTTGCTGGCGTCTCTTTGTCCACGTCGAAAATTGCCATGAATCATTCCCCTTTCGCGTTGTTGTCGATCAAATAAAATGGCGAGTCTTGCGCGGCGTTTCCTGCGTTACTTCTACTTCTGGAAGTTCAACCGCCACGCTCGTTTCTTCCAACAATTCTCCGGGCGGCATCTCAGTTTGACTTACCGATGTTTCGGTTTCGGTTTCGGTTGGCGTTTCATCTTGAATTGCATCAGCCGCCGCATGCGCTGCTTCCGCCGCAACGCGCGCAGATGCCGCAGCATCCTCTGCCGCCGTTTGCGTTTCGTGTATGGCATCGGATATCGCATCTTCATCTGCCTCTGCGAGCCAACCCATAAGCGATTCGTGCGCCGCCTCGATTCGAGAAACTTGTTCAATGAGCGGCGTCATGCGTTCGGAATGTTCGCCAAATTGTGCGCGCAAACTCTCAACGTCTGCGGCTAGTTTCGTCAACAATGCGGACGATGAAGCGATGAACTCATTGATCTGTTTTCCAGTCTCTTCTAACTGTGTGAATGCTTCAAACATTGATGATTCTCCTTTAACCAAAGTATGCGTTAATGTCCAACTCGCCAGCCGAAAGAGCGGTGCCAAGCGTGACAACTAAATCACCTGCAACGCCAACCGCCAAGCCAAGTTTCGCCATATCCAAGTCGATCTTATACAGCGATCCCTCGACAGCCGATGCGCCCGTTCCAATGTAAACCTTTTCGACGTAAATCGTCACCCCGTTTAACGTTACTGTGAGTGTGTTTAAACCCGCAGCTGCCAGCGACGCGTTGCCTGTAAAACTCATAATCAAACGTCGCAAATAAGTATTGGCTGGCGGAACAATGGTTGCTGTGACAGTCGCGCCAGTAATCACGCCAATCGACTGCTCTGGCGTGACCGTTACAGGCACTTCCGTATTCTGATACGGCACGCCGCCACTGTTAACGGTGGCACTCACAGGCAGAGGATTAGGCGACGCAATGTTGACGTTCGGCGTGCCGAGAATTTGCACCGCTCCCGCGTTCGGCAACACCGGAAAATCGACGAACACGACGCTAGCTTGTCCGTCTCCGGTAATAGTTGCCGTCTGTCCGTCTGGCGCAGGGAACTGCGATTGCATAACCGCGCCAGCCGGACAAGTCACGTTCCAGCCAATCGGCTGAATTGTCACCGTCAGAGCACCGACGCCTAACGTGTTGTCGATAAAAATTCCCTGCGGTTGGAAAGGGAATTCATCTATAGAAAATTGTCGCCAGTCAATTGCATATGGCGTCGCGCTGAACACGCCTTGAATAGGCACTGCATGAGTGCCGCCAGACGACGGGACTAGATAGTTAATTGCGTTTTGAACGCTGCTAGAAATTGTCATGACTTGTAGTTTCCTGTGATTGAAATTGGCCGCGCATTGTTGACCATGTTAAAGCCTGATCGAAAGATTGACGACGGTCCGCTAAGTGTTGGATACGCTGCGACTGCGACAATAAAGTTAAAGTCTTTAGATGATCGACCGAACACAAACAAATGTTTGCTTGTTAATGCAACGTTAACGCCCGTCATATAATTGCCGTTCTCTTGAAACGCGCCATCATAGTTTGAGCCATTCACGCTAACAAACATCGCGCCATTCTGATCATAAATGCCGCCGCAAACCCCGAAAACGTTTGAAACATTGCTATCAAGCCAGCCCTGATTAGATGTACCAATCGTTGTCTGAATCACGAAATTTGACAGCGCGTTAACAACGGTGCCGCTAGGCGTCGCACAGTCTGTATTGTTGCCCGCGTGAACACTTGGCGTAATGCCGTACAACGTTGGCGTGCTTGTGCTGTATGAGACATTCATTCCATTGGAAACGTAATTTTGATCAGCATCAAATTGTGGCAGCACAATCTGACTCGCAAACGCGTCCGCGCCTGTGTTTGTGTTGTATGTTCCGACGTACCCTTGCGATTGTAGAATGATCGAACCATCGTATGCTGCGACGTTGTATACGCTCGCATAAACGTCGCCGCCGCCGCCGCCAAGATTTTGATAGTAACCGACCGCCAGCAATTGCTTCTGCTTGTCGAAAAAGAATCGACCGGGATACGCATAGCACGGATTTGTAAATGCAATTCCAGTTCCCGATAAATTGATCGGAGTTGCGTTGTTTAGTTTCATGTTTCCGACACGCCAGACACCCGAAAAAACTGTGGCGCCTGTATAGTTATTTTTTAGAAGCAAATAGAAGCGACCGCTGCCGAGCGGGATACATTGATTGATATACAAGTAAGGCGAATTTGGAACCAATATAGGCGACTGATAACGCGTTACCGCGCCTGTATAGTCGTAAACAATGCACGCGCACCATGCACCGTTTGCGTTGTTTGTCGTGTACCAAAGACAGCACGAATCGTCATCAACGACAAAACTAGTTCCGCTCAAACTTGAACCGCCCCAAAGATTCCCCGGCACGATTGCGAGCCGAGTTATAGGAAGGATTCCTAAGTGCTGCGTCATACAAACCCCATTTTTTGCGCGACCGCGCGCATTGCTTTAGCGTACAAGGTCGAGCCGTTATAAATGAAAGCGAATTGCTCTAATCGTTGCTCGCTCGCAAGCAACGACGACAACGAAACGTTCAAACCTTTACGAATCAAAAATGCTTCAAAGTATCCTAGCTGCGCGGTTTCGTTGTTGAGAAAATCAACGACGCCCATACGATAACCGCACTCGTAAAGATTGTATCCCATCAGTTGGTATTTTCCGAAACTAAACGACGCGAGCGCAAGCGCGGTATCGTGACTGCATTCATTGCACGCCGCGATCACGTCAACGATTGGTTTAGAAGTCGTTTTGAAATTCGCGAACACTGTCGGCTCGAATCGCAGCGCGTGCGGATTGTTTGACGATTCGATAGAAGCAATGACTGCGGCTAGCTGCGGATCAATGTTTGTTTGTGTGTTTGTCATTGGCGGTCCAATAAAAATGCCCGCCAGTTTCCTAGCGGGCTAATACCTGGGGATCGACGCTAGTCGATTGTCAGACTAGCATAGCTACTTGCGAACGCCTACCGTGAAAAGTTTCATCGGCTTATCGCGTCCCTCGATCTTTTTGAACCCCTGAAATATCAAGCAAACGCGCGCGCCTTTCTTTTGATCGAACAACGAAGATAGCGCCGCGGATTCGTACACTGATACCGCGCCATCCTTCGTGTCTAGGTCACATACGCGTTGCTCCTTTGGCACCTTTTTGCCGTCAACCTTGTCGAAATATTTCGTGCTGGTCACAGTGCGAAAACCGCTGATGATTCCCTCTAAAATCGGATTCGCTTTGTAATCCCACGAACTGCCCGCATTGATTGCAGCGTATCCCTTGGGGAGTTCAATCATTGAACGTGAACGCGTCGCTTTATTTACGCTTTTGCTTCGTGCCATGTTTGCCATTCCTCATTGTGTTTCCGCTGAAAAAATCCGTGGCGAGACGATAGAAAAAATGCTTTTTTGTTATGCCTTGCGCCTTACAGTGAGCATTGATTTTATCGTTCGTCTCCGGTTCCAGATCGACATAAACGCGCGTAAATCCGCGCGGTCCTGTTTCGTCTGCCATGTTTTTAAACCTCGAATTTGTGTTGATCCTCCGAACCGGACGGAGACGTGAAAGCGGATTCGAGCGCATGGAATCGCGTCTTGAGCGCGTTAAGAATCTTCGTCACCTGTTCATCCGTGTAGGTGTAGCTGCGTCGATTCGAGAGGCGCGCAATCATATCGATTGACTGCAATGTTCGGCTGACTCGCTTGTTCGCTAGCTTGCGAAAGTTTTCGATTTTGCGCTTCACCTTTTCGACTTTGGCTTCCTGTTCCGATTGCGTCGGGGCTGCGGTCTTTTTTGCTGTCGCCATTGTTGATTCTCCGTTAGTGGCGGCGGAAGTGTCGCCACGGATTGAGTCTAACAGTGTCGAACGGGAGCACAAGCAATTTGTGCGTTGTGCGGTCAGAGTTTTGTTTGTGTGTCAAGTGTTTGTTTGTGTGTTGCGTGTTGGTCCGCATTTGTTGCGTTGTGTGTTAACACCCGTCCGCACTTGTGAGTGTGTTTGTATGTGTGTTGACACCCGTCCGCACTTGTGAGTGTGTTTGTGTGTCAGTGTGTGTGTATGTATGTGTGTAGTGTGTAGGTGGCCGGTTGGGCGGGG
>JAEHJW020001701.1_pt1 | contig 15363 bp, 14 predicted proteins | sample 9271431 | NCBI WGS metagenome assembly JAEHJW02
CGATCTGATGACGTTGGTATAATCAGGAAATTGCTGCGAAATAGCTATCGCGGATGCAATTTCGGGGCTGCTCTGAGAAGTAGTGATCGGGCCAGAAGGAGCCAATTGAATCTCAAATACGCCCTGCGGGGATCGTAACGTCTTGGATGTAGTTACCGATAGAATAGAAGAGTTGTTACTATCAAAGGTCAGAATTGGGCCTTCATTACAATAGATCACAACCTCTACTTGGGGATAGGCATAATTATATGCTCCCGGGGGCGGGGGTGTTCCCGTTACGGTGATTTTTGGAAGTACTGTAAAACTCATTGGGTAAGGTACCCTAAGCCAGTAACAATATGGGGTAGGATTCTAAGCATAGGCTTTAATACGGAATCAAAGTTCTTCAAAGAATCTATAACCCTAGTTAATTCTAGATTCATGTTCTCAAGACTATTCCCCACGGCTTGTGCTACCAACGCAGAGGCTTGTACCCCCTTAAAGGCATTGGATGCCATTGTTGTTTGCGCCCATTGTCCTTGTTTCCCCCCCAAATATATCCCAGTTTTTCCTAAATATTCGTGGGAAGATGGATTAAACACATTTGCAATAAAAGCAGCAGAACTACTAGCATCATTGCCTGTATTCAGTGCGGACTCTGCGAAAGGAATAGCTATAGCTTGGTTATGTATAGCAGTGTGGTACATTTTATCATACATAAATTTATCAATTAAAGTGGGGAACATACTTATAAGAGGTGCCCCACCCTGAATCATCAATGCCGGAGATGAATAGTATTTATGCATTATATTACTGAAATATTTTCCGGGGGCAGTATGACGAAATCTTGTAATGCCCGCTAGAGCTTGGTTTATTTGCCCTCTACTTGCTCCGGCATGAATCATCATATTTTCAAAATGTTTTGTTATTGCTCCCCATGAATGAATGGCTCTCCCTTTGCGATTAGTGAAGAAGGTAAGATACTTATAATAAGTCAAAAGCGGGCTCTCTCCAAGAAAAGTGCTACTCGCCGCACGAATATTCCGGGTCTCTAAATTCCTAAACATAGATCCCGTATTTGCACTGGGGAAAATACCTCCTAAATTATTTCTTAGCATTATTGCTTGGGATTCCATTTGCGAAAATAGCCCCTGCCCATGAGCAGATGAAAATACTCCCGCACTTTGATCCATCAATGATCCAACCACTTGCATCAGATTTGAGCCAGTCACATTGACGTTCATGTGTTTCATGGCTGCAAAATAACCCGCTAAATGAGCCAGTCCCAATTTATATGCATAGGCATGGCCTCCGGGAGATGCCCCATAAAATTGTGCAAACTGATTCCGTGCTCCAAATCCCCCAATGAATTTAGACCTATTTAGGGATATCAAGAGACTCCGCATACCCGCAGGACTTACCCCCCTGAGTCCCATTGCCCCTAAATCAGAAACGACCTCTTGGGGCATAAGTCCGGCTGTTATGTATTGTGAAGGATGTGCAGTAAAGGAAGAAACGGGTAGTCCGGTTAATCGACTGACATTAGATAACCCTCCCCAATATTGATAGGCGGAGTGTGCAGCACTATACTCCATATTCGATACTTTATAGAATACTAGAGGAGCTGCAACCGCAGCAAGTGCCGCCGTGGCCGCTAATCCCCCTATAGATGCCCCAGAAGCGGCAACTGAACCCTCCACTCCACTATCAATAGCTTCTTGGCCCGCGGCATCTGGAACCATACTCCGTAAACCATATAGCTTTCTAGCGGCTCTACCACCAAGGAATCCCAAAATCTTTCTAGCATGGGGATTCTGGTGTTTCATCATTTGTTTAGATATAAAATTGCCATACCTTAGGTCATGCCCCCAATTTCTAGCCATCTTTTTTTGGAGAATATTCCTGACATGCGCTCCTACTATAGAAAAAGGATTTTTACCCATAGCAGTTCCTAAAAGCATATTCTCCATAAGTCCCGGGGTACTTCCCTTGGCAGTATCAGAAGTAATTTTGTCTATCTCCCGCTGAATCATTCGTTCTCTTTTTTGTGCTTCACTTTCTGTTACCCCGGCAACGGCTGCCCCCCGTGTAGATGCGACTTGGACAGAGTTCAATAAACTCTCAGCGGAACTTTTGGTTCCCGTCTTACTTTGTTCCGTATTATGTGAAATCTTGGTTAAGACTTCCAAGATCTTTGATAACAGGGCATCACTGGCCCCTCCTTTAGTTCCAGCAGCCCCAATTCCGGGGGCATTGGCAAGTAATACTCTCCCCCGCATGGATTCTGCCCATTGGTTCATAAATCCTGTGGGGAATGACCTATTGCCGTAAGTCCCAAGTAATTGAGAACCGTATTGGGTGGCCGCGATCTGTTCAAGTGCCTGACTCTGGGAGAGAGTATTATTTTTAATTCCCTGAGAGGTTCTGACCGTATATTGTGATAATTTTCGATGCATGGCATCGAGGGTGCGTTGCTGATGAAATGCGGGGGGTGGAGCACCCTTACCAGCGCCTCCCATAGACACAATATTCCGATCCGCATACGGGAAATACATGCGGAATAGCTGGTTAAGGGTTTGGGCGTTCCCGATATTGGGACTGGAAAGGAAATTATCCCACGCCTTCATCAGGGGGGATTTTCGGCTCTTTCCGCCGCTACCCCCACCACCTTGTCCTCCCCCAGAGGACGATTCACCATCTATATCTAATTTGACAGTCACTAATGTAATTCCTTAAAACGTCTCACTGTATTTTACCGCCTCGTTACACGTCTAGCAGATTCAAAAACACAATATTTTGCTGCGTTGGTTTATAATTTACCCCGATTAGGAGTAAAATATAGGCTATGAATAACCAGAATCCAGTTTCATTTATTCGTACCCTTCGCTTGAAAGTGAGGGATGAAGCATACCCGTGGCTAAATCAAGCTGCCATGGAGGTTAATTCTGTATGGAATTATTGTAATGAAACGTCTTACAAGGCGACCGAAACTGGGATTGAACGTCCCAAGCCTAAATGGCTGAGTGGATTTGATTTATGTTATCTTACTGCGGGAATGACCGAGTTTATGGACAAGATTGGTGCTGGTACCATTCAAAGAATTTGTACCGAATACGCTGATAAACGTAAGGCAGCCAAGAAAAGGAAGCTACGTTGGCGGAAAAGCCATGGCTCTAAACGTTCTCTAGGATGGATTCCGTTCAAGACAGTCAATATAAAAAGACAAGGAAATGCCTTAAGATTTTGTAAAAAGACCCTTAGAGTGTTTGACGCTGATAAGTTACGAAATGTTAGATGGAAAGAGGGATGTTTTGCCCAAGACTCTGTAGGAGATTGGTGGTTGTGTCTCTCCATAGAGGTAAAACAAGAGATCAATATTGCATCTAAAGAATCGGTGGGCATTGACTTAGGCCTCAAAACCATAGCCACTACATCCAATGGAGAAAAGTTAGAAGCCTCTAACTTTTATCGTAACCTAGAACCCAAACTGGCACAGGCCCAGCGAAGGGGACACAAGCGCCAAGCTAAACGTATTCATAGAAAGATAGCGCGTCAGCGTAAGGATTCCTTACATAAATATTCACGGAAGATTGTTAATGAGTATCAGAATATCTACATTGGTAACGTGAGTAGCTCTAAACTGGTTAAGACACGGATGGCTAAATCCGTGCTTGATTCAGGGTGGGGCATGCTCAAAACCTTCATACAGTATAAAGGCCAGCAGGCCGGTAGGAATGTTGAAGTTATTAATGAGAGGTTTACAACGCAAGCATGCAGTAATTGTGGATCACTTAGTGGTCCCAAAGGTCTAAGGCAGCTTGTTGTAAGAGAGTGGGTATGTTCAGAATGTAAAGCTGAACATGACAGAGATATAAACTCTGCCAAAAATATTCTCAATCTCGGGTCTAGGTGTCAGACCTCCGTCAGCGGGAACGAGCTGGTATCTCCCCTAGGGAGAGCAGCATGAGCATCGCCGCTCCGTGCAGTTGCAATTTTTTAGGGATACGGGTATAATAATGGGTATGAATACTTTTGATACTACCTCATTGACGCGCACTCTCCGTCTCAAGGTGAAGGGAGAAGCCTATGCGTGGCTGAATCAAGCAGCTATTGAAGTCAATCAGATTTGGAATTATTGTAATGAAATATCTTACAAGGCAACCCAAACCAGTGTAGAAAGGCCAAACCCAATGTGGTTGAGTGGGTATGATTTATGTAACTTAACATCTGGGATGACCAAGTTTTTAGATAATATTGGATCGGATAGTATCCAAATGATATGTACTACATATGCGACTAAACGATATATAGCTAAGAAACTTAAATTGAAGTGGCGTACTAGTAAAGGATCTAGACGTTCTCTAGGATGGGTTCCTTTCAAAGCAGCCAATATCAAAAGACAGGGAAAATATGTAAGATTTTGTGGCAAGACCTTTAGGTTATTTGATACTGATAAGTTACAAAATGTTACTTGGAAGGGAGGATGCTTCGCCCAAGACTCCCTAGGTGATTGGTATTTATGTTTATCAATAGAGGTAAAGCAGGAGATCAATATCGCTCCCAAGGAAGCGGTAGGGATTGATTTAGGATTAAAAACTATTGCTACTACATCAGATGGATATAAACTAGACGCTGGAAGATTTTATCGTAATTTAGAACCTAAGTTGGCGCAAGCTCAACGGAGAGGGCATAAGAAACAAGCCAAACGTATTCACAGGAAAATAAAGCATCAAAGGAAAGATGCCTTACATAAAGCATCTAGGCATTTAGTAAATGAGTATCAGAATATCTACATTGGTGATGTGAGCAGCTCCAAACTGGTCAAGACGCAGATGGCTAAATCTGTGCTTGATTCAGGGTGGGGTATGTTTAAGACTTTTCTAAGGTACAAAGGTCAGCAGACCGGTAGGAATGTTGAAGTTATCAATGAATCATACACCAGCCGCACCTGTTCAAACTGTGGGTCACTTAGTGGCCCACGGGGAGTAAACGGGTTGCGTGTAAGAGATTGGAAGTGCGTGGACTGTGGTGCAGTCCATGATAGAGACGTTAATAGTGCTCTAAATATACTTCATCTCGGGTCGAGGTATCCGACCTCCGTCAGCGGGAACGAGTTGCTAATTGAAAAATTGGCGGCATGAGTGCCGGGGGTAGTCTAGTTCATCCTTTTGATGAGGTTATTTATGATTAAGAATGTCAAGTCTGACCCTAAGGCTAAGAAGGATCTCAAACCCGAACGGGGGGTCAAACCAAAATTTGATAAGTTTAGTGATTTTGGGGTAGAATCCCTTCCCAGTCGTTTCCGTAGCAAGATTAGAGGTAAATAATGTGAGCACTCCCGAAGAGAAGATTTTAGAGACAGAGATTCTGGTCACCCACGAAGCAGACAAGAGCACCTATCGGTTCCGAATCCCCGGTGCGCGGGATTGGGTTAGATTGCGGGCAAAGGTCAGAGAGTTGATTCGCGCTGATGATCCTGCATCAAATGGTGGGACCGAAGGATTGGATAACATCAGTATTTTTCAGTATGAAGCTATTGCCGCCTTTTTGACACTCTATATCAATGGCGATAATACTTGGGTAATGGCCCCTAACGACGGAGGTAAACCTGTCGTGAACCCCGAAAAATGGCCTACGAACGCTCCGTTCGTGGACGTTTACGCTCGGTTCACTGAACAGCTCGGCCCCTTTCTCGGAAGTGGGGGATGACGAATTAAATAGCCCCCTCTGGAAGAGGATATGGGCAGTATCCAAAATACTGCATTGTAATCCTTTTTCTGTGGATATCCTGAATCTAACTACGTTTCAAATGGATCTCATTATTGAGACGTGGATCAGGGATAATCCAGATGCACAGCTACAGGCGCGTAAATTGGATACGAGTCAGGTGGATCAACTTGTGGAGTGGGCCAATAAACTTGAAGGTAAGGCACTCAAGGAGTTCTTGAGATCCCCCAAAAAGTTTATCCCAAAACCTTAGAATCCAGTGAACGGAACCGTTGGCGGTTGAGAGAACAACGAGAGTCCGTCAGGCGAAATCACATCCTGCGCTTGGAAGGTGATTGATTCCATCAACACTTGGTTGGTGGGGACGTTCACACTCTGGTTGTCTGCAACAGCACCGATATAGGTGAATAGGATGTTGCCGCTGGAATCATACACCGTAATATCGAACTTGTTGTTGAACAATACTTCTGCATAAGTTCCGGGATAATTGTAATAAGCAAGCCCTGCGGTTGTCAGTTTAAACGCATCTACCGTAATGGACATGGACGCAATCAATTGCTGGATTTCCTGAGGAGTAACAGCCCCCACTCCATACAGGTTTTGAGCACCGAAACTTGTAGCAAATGTGAAGGTCTGTCCAAACGCTACTGGAATATCCCCAATATGAACGGAGACATTGTTCGCATTTTGAACATTGTAGTTTAGCTGAGTTGAATTAAATCCAGCCATTTAGAACTCCTCTTAGGCAATCGAGCCAGTTAAAGTGGACGATTGGGGTGATAGGGCAATGTTCAGAAAGATATACCGGGTCTGATTCAGAAGAACCACACCAATACTAGCCGACCACGTTCCAGTCGCCTGTGCATAGGTCAGGGTAATCGAAACCGGATATCCGGGACTGACCACTTGACCCGTCAACCGATTGATGATCCGTTGAATACGATTCTTGATCTGGCCCCCAGTAATGGTAGTCGAAACTACAGTCCCACCAATAAATTGCTGGAGTCCGGCAAGAAGGTTGGTCAGGACATTGATTCCAAGTGCCACTTGCTGGTTATAAATGTAAGACGGATTGGCTGAATTGAGCCAAGTAGTCACATCAGTTGCCAGTGTGGGAACTTTGGTTGCAATGGGAAGATACGCAACCAGAACACCACTCTGTTGAAGGGTTCCAATTGAAGTCGTGGAAAGATTAGTCTCAAGCGCAGTATAGGCCAATTCCTTGTTGGTGAGCGGAACAGACGGGGGATTTCCAGCCATCATACCCGCAACCATAGCAGCAGTCGTCAGGGAAGAGTAAAGCTGAGAAGTGCCGTTAATCGCCGAATATCCGCCCGGATACGCCACAGTGGCATACTGAGAATTGAGGGAAGCCGCCAATTCCTGCACCACACTGTCCGTTGCTCCCAAGGCCGGACCCGTAACATATCTACGGGGCTGGGAAGTTCCGGCAGCCGCCGCCGCTTCAACATGGGCCGCTCCGAGAGCTACGATATCCGCTTCGTTGCTATCAATGAACACAGACGCACATTGAATATTCAGGGCTTTTTCAAGAGCCGCCGAATAATTGGTGGACGTGGGAGTTCCGTTACTCGCACCAGTAAAGGCAACATTGGATGCCAAGGTCAGCGTGTAGGGCTGGAGATACGGACCCGCCGAAGTGGCAGTCGCCGTAACTAGGTTAGAGGCAAAGGTATTAACCCAAGTCGCAGTATCCGCAATATATGCGGTAACATAGGCATACGAAGTTCCGCCAACCGGAATAGTGACCGCAGCCGAAGTAATATCCAGAAGATTAGCCGCCATAGCGCCAAAGGAACTGGACACCCCATAAGCCGCGTAGGGGCCAAGCCCATTAATCGTATTAATCAACGTAGTAATTGTGGGGAACGTCTCAGGATTGAGAACAAACGAATAAGATTCCCCCGCATTGGGAGAAGTCAGGACAAAGGTCGGATAGGGAGTCGTATTTTGGACTTCATAAGTGACACCCGATGCGGCAGTTCCGGTATAAGTAATACCAAACGGTACACCCAGATTGTTGCCCGTAACGGTAGCGCCGGAATACTTATCGGTCACCGTCAGACTATATCCTGCGATTGCACCACTGGTCAGGCTATAGGTCAATAGATTGGAGGGACTACCATAATTGGCAGAGGTCAGGGTGATGCTGCCCGCAGACTGAGTTCCGGCAATAGAGGCGGTGGACTGAGAAGAGGGGGAAACATTAATTAAATAAACCTGACTCGCCCCAGACAATTGAGAAGAGGGGTTGAAGATAAAAGGCACAAAATTAGCCGAAGGTGCCCCACGCATGGCGGCAATCAAACTGTTGGGGTCCGTGAACAGAGTAGGAGTGTTCGGCTCTACTCCATACGATTGTGCAACAAACACCAGCGGGCCATTTCCTACGGTGCCCGTTGGAAAATTGGTCTGCCCGGTAACACTACCATACACCCCCGGGAGGATGATTTGCTGCCCATTTACAGATGGAAAAATATTAGGCATACTAAAATCCCCAAGAATTGGAGGGAAAAGAAACTTCTCAAAAAGTATTTTACCCAAGAATGACAATAAATTTAACACCCTATTTTTGTGTGACAGGGGGTCACTTGACAGGGGGGTCATTTTATGTTAGACTATAGGGGTGTCGGTGGGGACTGTCTAACAGAAATCAATCGGTAAACTATTTTTAATTACCAACGAGGTGCGGGTCCGTGATTTATCCGTGGTTAGTTATCATATTGTTACATTCATGGCAGGGTAAGTTTGCGTGTACGGAAGCAACTAAATACAATTTGTGCTACACTACTCAGGCAATTATGATCGAGGAATCCTCTGTTTGCCGGTTCCGGTATGGGGACGATGGGAAAAGTTTGGGGTGTATGCAGATCAGCTTGGGGGCTACCCGCAGGGTATTCCCGACCTTCCCCAAAACTGCTTGGCGATCTTTGGCAACAGAAGATGCGTTAAACATTTCAGTGGGGGTATCCTACCTAAATTGGTGTATTGAACAGATGGGAAGTTGGTCACGAGGGGTCGTTTGTTATAATGCGGGGCCTAGTTTTGCCCGCGATCTTACCCCTTGGCAGGTCCAGCATTTTCCATATTTACGTGCTATTAGCGAGTATGTAATTCTTTTGGAACACAAAGAACCCGGGCTACGTTAACGCCGATATTCATCTAGCATTTTCCATATTTACTTCGATAGCTGCTTGATCCAGCCACAAGTAAGCCTTCTTCCTTATTTTGAGACGAAGGGTTTTGATAAATGAGACGGTATCTAGATTATTCATGGTATTTATTTTACCCATTTCGCTACATTTGTGTTAAAATAATAGCTACTGATCTTTTTGAATCCAAGTAGGTGTAATAGTGGTAATTAAACTAAAACATATCAAAGTCATTACTCAACTCTATGGACCCTCCCTATATCCTAAGCAGTTGATTTGCCTACATTTATTGAGGATGAAGTTTGGCATTAGATATGTAGAAAAGTTCTTTAGAGTTCCTTATTGGCGGTTAATAAACGTATTGGCTTGTGTGCCGATCCCAATTTGGACTGCGCTTCAAATCCACGCCCTATTGGACGGAGAAATACCTATGGCAGAGATTACTCCTGATTGGGCGGAGTATCATCGTCACTATCTTGAGATTCTGAGGAAAATTTAGAAATATCAAAGGTTTCCATATTCATCTGGATGACATTTTTATCCCACATGCTTTTATAATCATCGCAAGTGCTAAATATCGTTGTTTTATGATTGTGCAGCGAACACCACGAATCCTTTAAGACAAAATTCCGACAAGTTTTACACGCCCCTAAAAACATTTTGTTAATTATATCTGGGGATTGATTTAATGACTCCTCTGACCTCAACACAAGAGTGGATAATGTTAGAGCATCCTTTGTATTTGAGTTCAGTCCTACCCCACTAGACATTTTAGAATACTTACTGGTTTCTTCTTCGTCTTGGGCCAACTGTTCAAGAAATGCATCAGACATGGCTAGGTTTCCAGAACCCGCTAAAACTAAGGCATGATTGATTAAATAAATAACCGCATCTACCCGATCATCCGCTCTGTGGGTGTTTTCCGGTGAAAATTCAACGAATTCTGAAATAGTGGCTTCGAGCCACTCCGCATCTTTGGGCCAGAATACATGACCCATTCTGATCCACCCCTGAGCACTAGCTCCCGTCCCCAAACCAACGATTCTGGAAGTTTTACTTTTCCCGCCGTCTGATACTGGATACAGGGGGACTTCATCCTTGAGCAAAGATATTAAAGGATCGCCCGACGCTTTATTTTCCATCAACACCAACGAGGGAAGGTATTTTTTATAGAAATATCTTACGTTTTTGATGAGATCTTTGAAATCCCATTTGTGACGCATCACGTTTAACATAAATACATCATAGTGAAACTTTTTGTTTGAAATTCCAAAATCTTTTTCAGCAGGATGAATCGCTTCACAGGGGACCAAGAGCGCGGTTGCTACCGCGGAATAATCTGAATGTTTATTTGTAGAAACAGCAGTATCCCACGCCTGAATCATGGTCGCCTTATTGTTACTCGCCATTTCCATTGCGGATGCGAAAGATAATCCGTGTCTGAACCTGAAATCTCTGGGTTCAAACAAGCGATTTTCTTCCAGTCGGGGGTCGCCCTGATAAATCGCTTCAAATAGTGACCGACTAGATTTCTTGACTTGCCACGATTCATTTTTCTTGAACTCATTGTTGGGCCAGAAGAACTTTCCCCGTTTATCCGTATCCGCCATTGAATAATAAACTTTGAGCCGACCATCTGATCCCGCTCGCTCAGAAAAAACACACTTCAATCCCTTGGGAACAAATACGTCACAATAGAGCCGCCTGTCCTCCAGATTGTCAAATCTCCACGCAGGAAGAAATATAGTAACGTATTCATTACTCTTCCCGAGTTTTGAATAAAGGTCATTGTGCGCCCACCGCCGTCCCGCAACAATCATCCGAGCGCCCTTGGGGTCTTGTCGCCCCAAAATCGTATTGTAATATAAGTTACAGACCTTTTCTATTTGGAGATCAGTCGTAGTGTTATCCGCGGTGTGGGGGTCGTCCAGAATGATCGTTCGGGCGTGTTTTCCCGTAAGGGCTTTGGATAAAACACCGAATGGAGAATATGAAGCGTCAGGAGTTCCCGCCGCACGACCCTCCACAAAAAACCCACTACTGCTCCACCCCATTTTTTTATCCGGCTTAACATGGGGAAAGATCATCCGATAATTATCCGAATGTTCGATGAGATCCATAGTTGACTTAACAAATCCAATGATTAGATCTTCTGCTCCAGAGATCCCCATGATTGTTTGATTCAAATCGTGCGCCAGTAACCACGCCGGATATAACACAGATACAAGCTGACTTTTACCGCTTCCGGGAGTCATAATCACCATTAGATTTGAAATACGTTCGTCTGCCAATGCGTCAGCTACGGGAGCTAAATGTGCCGGAAAGGTCCACCCACGATCACCAAATACGAGATCGTAGCACATAGCCAAACCCTTAGCATCCTTGCGGGAGGCTATTTCTATAAGTTTCGATACGTCAGAATCAATTTTCTTTTGGGGCATCTGGGATCGGCACAATCACAGCATCTTCGACTTCCGTGTGTTCAATAGCTTTTGGAATGTCCTGTTCTGGAGAGGTTAGAGTATATTGGTTATATGCCTGTCCTAACTTGACTGACGGAGTTTTCAAATGTAGAGATGTTGATACAGAGCGGGAATCCACCTGCATATTGAGCCGATTTGTAGGGGTTCCCAAAATACGGTTCAATACATATTGGGCAATAACAATTTTATCCTTAGACGGTACATCATCATCGCTCAGGGCAGATACCATGAATTCAGACGCTTTTTCGGCAGCATCCGCTATGTTTTCATACACCTTGACAATCTTTTTGATAACCGCATCAGAACTTTGGATACGATCCATGATTTCGGTAATATCCCTAGGCTCTGAATCAAGATCAATTAGGGGAATATCGCCGTCACTTGTCATTTGACTTATCCTGTAAACTATCCATCTTGGGTTTCTTATCTTGAGCGGGCCGACTAGGGGCCGGAACTCCCGACACATAGCCACGCTTTTCTGACTCAGCAGGGTCAGACCGCCGTTCAGATTGTGCCCCGGGTAATCCTCCCCCACCCCCCATCATCTTATTTCCAGCAAGTCCTTGTCCAGCCAAAATGCTCTGGTAAATGCCCGTCAGTGATTTATCTCCGGGGGCCATTTCCATCAGGACTGCAATCTTTTGGAGAGCCTCCTTCATGTCCTTTGGAGCACCCATATCACTATAAACTTCAGCAAGCGGGGGCAAGCCTACCAGCGTGCGCCGTTCACCAAAGGTCATGGTTGAAATACGTTCCTGATACTGCCGTGCATCTTCAATGGGGTTTTTGCCCATGAATTTGAACGTAAGGTCGGGGAATGTCGGCCAGATCAGGGCGTCATTGATTACAAACTCAAGAGCATTGAGTAACGCAATCTTACCAATATCGGGGTCACGATCAATCAGGGTAGATTGTCTGGCACCCGAATTAGAATCCTTGTCTTTTGGTTCCCCGATCTTTCCAGAAGGCTTATACCCCAGTCGGGCTACTGGAATCCGGTACACCACCGCCAGTGCTCCCATGAGCATACTCATATAATCAGGGTAAAGGGTCTCAATACCGGAATAGGCCGTCAGATCCAGAATATCAATGTCTACGTCGTCAGTTGATGCTAAGACTGGCATCACCCATTTGCGGGATGGACCCCGGGTAAAGTTGATGATAGACCGCTGAATTGAATCAATGGTGCGTTGGTTGTAACCCCCCTTGACAATCATAATCCCGTTCGGGATCGAGGAAGTTGTGAACCTGCTTGAATTCATCGTCAGAACATTTGAAAACCCGTTAATCAAATCCACGCCAGTCTGCACTTCTGAATTTCCATATCCGTGAACTTCCACATTCAATCGGGGGTTACGGACAAACCAATAGAGTTCGTCCGCAGTAAAAGTATTGACTGGGTTACCAATCTCATCTACCCCAACCGCAAATACGTTCTTGTCCCCCAAATACCCAATTTCGGTATTCACTAACCGGATGTGTTCGGCAGAAACCGGAGCAAAATCAATGACTTTACCGCTCTTATCGCGGTTAGTCCAAATGGCAATACCGTCATAGGTCAGGGTATCCCGAACAATAGAAGCCAAAAAGTTGCGGAAGGGAAGCAACCGATTCATCCGCCGTTCAGCTTGAGTCAGGGAACGGGTACTCCCATTCTGTAGAAAGTATTCTGCTTCCTTGATACTGCGCTTGACCTGTTCAGTCACATCTCCAAATCGGGGGAACAGTTTCCACCCCGGCATCCATGCCTGTGACGATATATCGCAATACCCAATTACGTCATCCACTCGCAATCCAATTATCATATTGGGAGCGACGTTATCCTGAGTGATCTTGGTCAAACTAGACGGGGGGATACCGGGCCATACCAGAGTCCCCGAATAATACTGGTCCGGCTGGTAACTCAGGGTAGCATACGTCTGGAACGAAGGAGGGAGGGCCTTGACCAGCTTGGGAGCGATCTCCTGAATGGCCTTGAACAATCCATAAATACTCTCCGATACTTTAGTCGCCCCACGCTCTTGATAGGTCCGTCCCTCTTTTATTTTGTAAGTAAATGGGGTTTGGGTATAGTGGGCTGGGGTCATCAGATCAAGGGGGACCGCATGAGACGAATTAGAACTAGCGAGAAGGAAATCTCTATTGGACTCAAAAAACTGTGCCCAACCCTCAGGATCAGAGGGGGTACGAGAGCGTTTTTCAAATTCATCCGAAATATACATCCGTTTCTCTTCTGGGGAGAGATCATCATCGGTACGGGGTTTTGGTAGTCCTACCTTATCTGCAATCTGTTTGACCATTTCTTCACTCATGGTAGCAGCAGATTGAGGGACAGTTTTTTCTTGAGCTTCCTCTTTGATAGCTTCTACAGCCTGTGAAAGGTGCTCAGAAGTTCCGGTTCCGAAAAAGGGGTTCCCGAGGGAAGCGGTCTTTTTGCGTCTCATTTAATTAATCCTATAAGATATTGCCTTCCCTTATATTTTACTACATTCCACTTGAAATTGCAAGCAACTAGGAGTATAATATCTGTATGGTTAAAAAAGTTAAACTTCCCCGTCGCCCTCCGTTACCTCCCAATAGGAGGCATCCGTCTAAAAAGACAGATTACTCTCGCAAAAGGAAACCTCATGTCCCAAAAATTTGGTAATCCCTATAAACATAATATCCCATTAGCTTCGGGTATTTCTCCCGAGGAGGAGATAGAGTTAGCTAAGAAAATCGAATCTTCAAGGAATACGTTACGGAAGATACTTAAAAACTATCCTGAATTGGTAACTCAATTCTTTGAGTCTGCCAATGAATCTTATTTCTTTGATTTACGCTATAAAAAGGGCAAGAAATTTCACAGACGAATTCCCGTAGATTTATATAAAGTGTTATCCGTAAAGGGAGAAAACATCCTATTTTCAATGGTTGTCAACTACCCCGAATTATCTGAGGAGGATCGAGATACGGCCAAAGAGTGCCACAAAATCCTGGTTTCCTCGACTGACCAATTGGTAGAAGCTAACTACTCTTTGATTCATTTTGTGTATAGCACCCAGATCGGAAAGAAACGATTTGGTGGGGAATTTAGAGAATACGAGGGTAAGGGGGTAGAGGGACTGATTATTGCTGCTCGAAAGTATGACTATCACCGTAAAATTCGATTTTCGACTATGGCAATACCTTGGGTAAAAAAATATGTGTTGGACCATGTTCGACTAGCCTATATCCACCACCGTGACTATTACTGGGGAGAGGACCAAGAAATCAATAGAAAAATCATGAAGTTATACCGGACTTCAAAGGAAGTTTCTGTGTCTGATATTATGGGAGTGTGTAATCTTTCAGAACAAGATGCATTGGCCTTAAAAGAGCGAGTTGAGGCATATATGTACATAAATGAATCTGTTCACGAATCTTGTGCTATACCCAGAGATTCATATAATTCAGATGAAGATTATATAGATGAATCTAGTATCACAGACGAAAAACGAATTGATATTTTGGATACTTTGGTCCAAGTTGGATTAATTTTAGATAAACTCCCACTGGTTGTAGCAGCAAGATTGCGGGCTAATTTTCTGCAAACTACGCTACCCAAGGGGTTAGTGGACAAACTCCCTTCCTGCATCTATGCCCTGAGAATGGTCCGCAAAAACCTAAAAATCCGTGCCGTTTGAACGATTTAGTCCTACCCTGCTAGGGGTCTAGTAAACTACTAAATGTAGCACTGGCTTGCAATTCATCCCCGTATCTGGTAGTATATTGGGGTCGGTTTTTCGTCGGCGGAGGATTTCAAAATGTTTAATTTATTCAAGAAAATCATAAACTTCCTAACTGCCCACCCCCACACCGATGCGGTTCTAATCGGGCTTTTTTCATCCGCAACCTTTATTTTTAATTCTCTGTTTTCCGTGATCCAGCACCCACAGGACTGGCACCCAGAAAGTTTTGGGATCGGGTTTGGGTCACTGGCTACCGGCCTTGGTGCCCTGTTTTTTCTAAAGAAAGCTAAC
>JAEHJW020005581.1_pt1 | contig 15355 bp, 20 predicted proteins | sample 9271431 | NCBI WGS metagenome assembly JAEHJW02
CGTGTTCTCCGTCTTCATGGCCGATGCCAAGTGCCGGGTCCTCTTCCAACAGGGCTCCCTGTCGTACGAGGAGATGCTGGCAGCCAAAGCCGACGGCCGGTACAGTGCCAGGGTGCTGGCGGGGCAGGTCTTCAGGGGTGCCACGTACGGCTTGCAGAGAGAGAACCCGAGGGAGAAGCGGCCGATCCCCTCGAAGAACGACGTGTGGCAGGTCCGTGGTGCCGCAAATTCGATGCGTCGTCGCTGCCTTATGCCGATCTGGGGGAGCGATATTGCAGGTGGCGAGGGGGGTCGAAGGGGCTTCCGGGCTGCGGGGCCTGTCGCATCATGCCCAGATGACGGTGGCGCTGGCGACCGGGCGGCGGGCCATGGACGTTGCGCACCTTGTGAACGTGCCGTGGTCCCTGGCCCTGAGAAGCGGACGGTGAAAGGAGCCCTACAATCCTCCGACGCCCAAGCCCGCAAGGACAAGGTGGTCCTCACTGGGCCGGGACTCCTCCGAGTGCTCGGCACTCCCGAGCCGGACCGCCCCGCTGACGCCCAGTCCGAGGCCGACCGTGCGAACGTCCTCAAGCTTCTCGCCGATCTCCTAGACATCCCGGAGGAGCGCGCCCTCACCGTCCAGGTCATCCGCCAGGTCGACCGGGACAACCAGCCTAGGGCCCTCTCCGTGATCAAGTTCAAGACCTTCTCGGACAAGATGCTGGTGATGCGGCTCAAGGCCTCCCTGCGCCCGCGCGAGATCTACGTCCAGGACTCCCTCAGCCCCCTCCAGCGCAAGCTCCGGTCCCTGATCCTCACCAAGCTCAAGCCCAAGCTGTCTGAGGCGGGCATCCTCAACGACAACGCCTCCCTCTTATTTCGCGACCACGAGCCCTTCCTGTACCACCGCCCCTCTCGCCTCTCGGTGAGAGTCGTCATGCCCCCCAAGCTCTTGGCGGAACTCTGCCCCCGGCTCTCTCTGGCCTAGGGCCCCAGCCGGACTGCGCCCCCGGCCCCCCGGGAACTGACCCTCGGCTGCTGGAACTGCCACGGGCTCGCTACTACGCTGGACCTGGACACCAGCCACCCTGGACCCAAACTCAACACTCTTCTGGATGCTGCCAAGAACTTCCTACTGGACCGCGCGCTCGACATCATCATCCTTACCGAGACCTGGCTCTCCCCTGACGGCCCCACGCCCTGCCTTCCCGGCTATACGACCTATTCATCCCCCCGCTCCCTTCGCACTTCCAACGGATACCGCGGTGGCGTCCTGATCTTCCTCCAAGATGACCTGGCCCTCACCGCCCGCCCCTGGAAGACCACCCACAACGGCGACGTCCTCTGGCTCCGCCTCCGGCTCCCTGGGCTCTCCCGCCCCTGCCACCTCGCCGCCTGCTATATCCTGCCGGCAACCGGCAAGCAACACACCACTGATCCGTGGCTCGACGTCCAAGACCTCCGTCCCGTTGTAGCTGAGGGTGGTCTGCGTCAGCCCATCGTCGAGGATGACCGAAGCCGTGTGCACGGTGCCGATGCCGACGCTGAGGGTCTTGGTGGTTGCCGACCAGGTGATGGGTGAGGTCTGGGTTGTACTTCCGGTGTATTTGTCGAAGCCCAGCGCCTGGCTGAGGTAGTCTTGAAGGACGCCGATTTCAACCTGCTGTGGGTTTGCAGGAGAGCCAGTGATCCATTGTAGGACTGTTTCTAAAATGGTCGAAACAAGGGATGCCGCACTGTTTCCGGAAGAAATGTCAACGTAGCTGACATCGTGATTTGATGACAGCTGCCCTAGCGTGAATTGATAATCCGTAGCAGTGATGTTGAGTGGTGTCGAGTTTACAATGCCATATAGTATCGAATTGATGCCAACCGTTTGGGCCACAATATAATCTAGGCCCCATCCCGGGATCTCTTGCACATCTAACACGACGTTTCCCTGGTAGTTGATGCCATTAATGTTATACACGTAATCGGTGTTATTGCTGCTGTAATAGGCCACGTTGCCTACGGTGCTGATCTCGGCTTGGAGCTGGTTGCTGAGGGCCGCGAGGTTGGACAACGACGGGTCGCTGAGGATGATGGCGGCGATCTCCTGGGCGAGGACGTTGCTCGTGGCCGCTAGGGACCCGGCGAGCTGGTTGCTGGCGCTTTGGATCAGTGCGGCCAGGTTCAATACGATAACATTGCTTGTGTTTTGGATCGATGCGGCCAGGGTGTTGCTGGCTCCCTGGATGGCAGCTGCGAGCTGGTTGCTCGTGTTCGTAAGCTGCGCTTCCACCGTAAGGAGGCCCGCCGCAGTGTTGCTGTCTCCCTGGCTCAATTGATAGTCTAACCTAGTAATGCCCCAGGGCTGGATCAACTGATAGTCCATCGCTACTTTGGGCCGCCATATTTTCTAGCCCCCTAGCAGACACGATGGCACGCAAAAAGAAGGTTGAAGAACCAGTAATTCCTGAAACTCCGGTGCCTGAGCCGGTTGTCGAGCCTGAACCAGAGCCCGAGGCCCAGACTGAAACAGTGCAAAAGGCTGCGCCATCAAAGAAGGCTCTATCGCCTGAAAAGCTAGCCGCCATTGCAAAGGCGCAGGAGAAGGCCAAGGAGGTGTTTGCCGCCCGCCGCGTAGCACGGCAGGCCGAGCGCGCGGAGATCGCCGAGGCCAAGGAGCGCCAGGAGGCCGCCAAGCGGGCGCTGGTTGAGGCCGAGCGCAAGAGGGCCGAGCGCCTCGAAGAGCTCGCCAAGAAGAAGCTAGCCCGCGCTGCGCCCAAGCCACGCAAGCCGGACACACCGTCCGAGAGCGAGGACGAGGAGGAGGAGGAGGAACCACCCCGGCGCCGTGCACGGCCCAAGGTCGCCATCGTGGACCCCATCAGCTCGATATCGCGCCTGGAACTGCGGGAGCAGATGAAGCGCTTGCAGCTCGAAGCGGCTTATGGCGCGCTATTTGGTGCTTAGGGTATAGGAAATGGACGAGAAGACCGCGGCCCACCTGTCCTACATAGCCAGGCTCCCCATCCAAGAGCGCGAGGCGGCCGCCGCTCCCCTTGGCTATCGCATCGAGAGCCAGGACGAGGACCGCGCCCTTTTCAAAAACGAGTCTGGGCACGCGGTGATGGCCTTCCGCGGCACCGATCTGGAACACAGGAACCGGCGATGGCGCGATGTTATGGCCGATGCCGCCGTGCTCGTAGGCAAGGCCCAAAAGAGCCCACGCTATATGGCCAGCGAGCGCGCCTACGCCGATGCGGTGCGGCAGCACGGCCGGGTGGACGTCGTCGGGCACAGCCTGGGTGGGCACCAGGCACTCCACCTTGCACGTGAATACGGCGCACGGGCCACCGTCTTCAACCCCGCGACCTCCATCCCCGACGTGGCCAGGGGCGTTCGGGACTGGATCGTGGGGCGCCGCGCACCCGATGCCACAAGCTACATCACGCACCGCGACCCGATCAGCATTGCAACGATGGCCAGGCTGGCCGGAAAGGTGGTGGTGCGCCCAGTCAAGCCGGGCGAGTCCGCACACGCCCTTAAAAACTTCCTATGAGATAGCAGATGCCTCCCAAATCAAAGAAGCCCAAGAAGACCGGTTCCCGCGCCAGGAAGGGCGCCAGCACCACCCACAGCCAGAAGCAGTCCACCCGCGTTTCACAGAACGTCCACGTCCACATCGGCGACAAGGGCGGGAAGGGCAAGAAGCGCGGCAAGGGTGGGTCCGGCGGTGGTTCGGGCGCCGGCGTCTTTGCGATGCCACGCGGCGCGGGCGGCGGCGCAGGCGGCGGGGGCGGTGCAGGCGGCGCCGCAGGCAGCGTCAGCGTCAGCATCCCGCCCCCCTTCTACGGCGGCGGTGGCCCTCCTGCGCCTACCTATCCCGACCTGGCCAACGTGCTGAGCGCGATCCACCACACGCAGAACAAGCGCCAAGAGGCCGATATGTCCTCCACCCTCCAAGAGGCCGCCCGGAGCCGTGAGATGCTCCAACGGAGCCTCGACGCCGTGCAGGCGGCACGCTCCTATTACGAGCGGGCCCAGGCCACACCGGCGGAGTCCGAGTTCTCCTTTAAGCCAGCCCAGGAACCGGTTTCGACCCCAGCCGCAGAGAGCTTTGCATCCGTCGGTGGCAAGGAGGCTAGCGACACTGCCTCGATGGCATCCGAGAACGTAGTGTCGCACGGTGGGCCGCCGCCCCCTCCCCCTGGCGCCGGCGCCATTCCCCGGCCTGCCGGTGGCTCCCCATCGGGTGCACGGAGGCTCTTCTCGTCGGTTTCGCCCCCCAAGCCGCCAGCCAAGCCCCGGACGCCCCCCATCAAGCAAGAGAGCCACCACTCCACCCCGTCTTCCGGCCCGAGCAAGGGCGCCGTGGCCCAGGCCATACCCGTGGCTGCCCCGGCCTCTTCTAGCGGGTCCATCAAGACACCGGTGCGGCCGCCCAAGCCCCAGCGCGGGACCGAATCCCTAGGCAGGGCCCCCACGCCTCCCCCGCCGTCCATCCTCCTCCCGGTGGTTCCAAACAAGGAGGGCCAGGGCTCGAACCAGAAGACGCGGCAGAGTTATAGCCCGGCGATGTCGGTGGGCAGCACGAGCGGGGTCTACGGCAAGCCGCCTGCTCCGCCCCGCTCCGTTCCCATCCAGATTAGCAAACCCGTCGCCACGCCTCCCCAGCACGAGGTCCTGGCTGCCGCCGGCCTCTCGGGCAAGAAAACCATTAGCAAGCTTAACAAGGCCGAGCTTATCAAACTGCACGCCTTCTTTGGCAACACGTTTACACCCGGCAAGATCCCCGGTAATGAATCATTAAAGAAGGCCGCCCGCCAATCTCTCCTCGGTAGGTATAGACGATGAAGATCAAGGAATACAAACCGCCAGCGTCGCCCGACAGGCCCGCACCCGATGGCCTGCCTACGCGGCCATTCCTCTGCTCCATCTACGCTTCGAAGGGCCTAGGCAAGACCACCTTGCTCGTCAACCTTGTGGAGGCCTATCAGCGGCAAGCCAGCCCGTTTTTCGACAAGCTCGTGATCTTCTCGCCGACCGTCCAATACGATGAAAAGCAGGAGAAGCTCTTGGGCCTGTGCAAGGACGTCGAGGCCTACTCCCACTTTTCCAATGATACCTTCGTGGAGGTCCTGGACCGGATCAAGGAGGACATCGCGGACTACAAGGACTGGGTGCGCCGCACGGAGATCTGGCGCCGGTTCCAAAAGCGCGGGCCGTCCGCACTGACGCCGGACGAGACCCTTGACATCTACCTCTGGTCCGGCGGCTCATTCGATGCGCCTCCCGAGCCCAAGTTTAAGCGGTTCCCTTACACGCTGATCATCCTAGATGACCAGATCGGGTGCAAGGATGCATTCTCGCCCACCATCCGAGGGCCGTGGGCGCAGTTCACCATCCTCCACCGGCACCTTGGCTGCTCCATCATCTGGTCCACGCAGATCTGGAAGCAGGGGATCCCAAAACAGATCAAGGGGAACCTCGACCTCTGGTGCTTCGGCCGCAACAAGAGCGAGGAGGTGATGCGCGAGGTGGCCGAGTCCCTGACGTCGTATGCGAGCACCAAGGAGATCGTGCGGATGTGGGAGTGGGCTTGCAGCAAGGACTACGGATGGTTCGTGGTCAACCTCCAAGCCAAGGACAAGAGCCATATCTTCACCCGCGACTTCACGGAGCCCATTCCCGAGGATGTGGCGGGGCGGCCGTGATTTATTTGCAAGGGGTGGTTAGAGAATGGAGGCCTACAACGCCCGGCGGAAAGAGCTTATAGAGGCATCTAAGGCCTTGCATCCTGATCTTCCCGACTGGTGGGTCGAGCTTTGCGTTGACGCGTATATCTCGAAAGAGGAGCGGGAAATCATCCCTCCCGAGCTGATAGAAGAGAAGACGAGCAATGAAGCTGGTCAAGACGACGGCCCTGCACATACACAGCAGTGATGCGGATGGCACCAATGGCCGGTTTTCGGTCATTTTCCCTTGGGTCGCATCCGCGGCCCAGGGGGACCAGACGAGCCAGTTCCGGTTCAAGGTGCTGAAGGTGTTGATCGGCTATGACTGGCCAGCGATGACCAACGCCAACAACACGTTTACGGTGAACAACACCGTGTATACCTTCATCCAGGGCAGCCCCACCGTGCTCGACTTGGTGGCCCAGATCAACGGGTTCGGTTGTGGCCTGACCGCTTACTTCGAGCCCGTCAGCGGCCGCTTCGAGCTGACCAACACCAAGACCGTCCCGCTGACGGTCGAGACCACGGCGACCACCGCACTGGGCTTCGACCTGACCGCCATCAATCCCGGGGAGACCTACGTCGCAACCAATGCGGCCGATGTGCGCCCGGCTTTCATCGTCCAGCTTCGGGCCACGATGGGCCTCCAAGGCCACGGATACGAGGCGGTGGCCGGCCAGATGGTCCAGAGCGGCGTGCTGTGCGTCATCGGGATGACAGGGCCGCCGTATTCGCTCATCGAGTGGGACCTGCCCAGCTCCGATCAATCCTTCGTCGAGATCAGCAACACGCGCCCGCGTGTCGAGTTTGCCCTGGAAGACCCATCGGGAAACCCAATCGAGCCAAATAGCAGCGTCTACGTGTATGGGGTCATCGAGGAATGGGTCGATGATGAGACCTCGATCGCCTCTTCGGTGGCCGAGCTGACGAAGCTCAAACGGCTTGGCCTGCTGGCAAAGGCAGAAGCCCTGGGCATTTAATCGTGGCTATTGTTAGAACAATGGCTTTTGGAAACGTCCGCCGTGTCGCCGCGCTAGGGATGCGTGTCGCGCATTCGCCCCTAACCCGCAAGATCGTTCACGCGGGCAAGGCCGCCGCCGATGTCGCCGGCGTCGTCGGCGTGCCGGGCGCCTCGTTAGTCGGAAAGGGCCTCGGCGTTGCCGAGCAGGTCCTGGACAAGATCAACCAGTAGGCCAAAGCCGTCCTTTTTTAATCTCACGCGAGGGTAGCCCCCCGCTATGTCCATCCCTGTGTCGCTCGGGATTAATTTGAAAACCTTCCAGCAGCACACCTGCCAATACCGCCGTCTGTTCCCGGACCGGACCAACGGCATCCTGCCCGGTTCGACGTCGGTTTTCAAGCTTCCTAGCACCGGCGTAATCGATCTCAATTCCATCTCGCTTGCCTACCAGTTTTCAGTCACCAACAACGGCGCGGCCACCCTTTCCAACATCCAGTCCCCGCAATGGAACATCGGAATGATCCGAAGGTTAGACGTCATCTGCGGCGGCGCCAGCCTGGGCCTCTCCGGCCTTAATGACGTGGGCTTCGCAGCCACGCAGATCTTCAACCACGCACTGACCGCCGAAAGCACATCCTACCGCCAGTCGACCGGCCTCGAAGGCCTCGTTGGAGTGCCCAACGTCGCCGCCAACACCACCGAGTCTGTCCCTTGCACGATCAAGGAGCTCATCGGCTTCCTCGGCGCTGGTGATGGCCTGCGCTATCTCCCGCTCTCCCTGCTCCCGGCCATCGAGATCCACATCACGTGGCACGCCGTTCCGATGTGGACCAACGGCGCCGACCTGACCGCCTCGACCATCGTCTCTCAGATCAACAACCTGCGTCTCTTGTATAATGCTATGGAGTTCGAGGACAACCTCGTGGACTCGCTCTGGAATGCGAGGGTGATGAAGTCGCCCCTGCGGCTGCCCGTCCAGAATATGCTATACTTCGAGTCCCCGGCGTTCACCACGGCCCAGAACCTAGTCGCCACGGTCAGCTCGGGGTCCGTCGACTACATCATAATGGGCTGCCGTCCCGATGGCTACGCCACCACCCTGGGCCAGACCCGCTACTCTACCGCCGGTGGCTCCTCGTCGACCTTCCTCCTGACCGTCGGCGGCCAGCCCCAGACCGGATGGAACGTCAACGCGCACGAGATCCTGTCCATCACCGAGAATTCGCTCGAACGGTCCAAAAACCCATACTACGCCCCGAGCATCGGGGATTACGCCGTTTACCTCGCGAGCCGGTTCGCCTACATCCATCGCTTCGCCTTCCCCACCGACCCGGTGCAGGACGGCGTGGCCTGGCAGACAGGGCTAAACTCGTATGGCCAGGTGCTGCCTTTCGAGTGCGACTTTGCCGGTGGCGACACCACCAACAAGCGGCTCTATATGCTGTTCGTCCTGACCAGCGTGCTAGAACTGTCGCCCGGCCGCCAGGTCGTCTTCTTGCAGTAAGAATAGCTCCCGCATAGATAGCATAGATGTCCGCGCGTCCATTCGAACCCGTGCCCGAGAACCCATTTCCTATCGGGGTGGGCCAGAGCGTGTTCGCCCTAGCAAACCAGCCGCCGATCCGTCCCCTCCCTTTCACGGTGGTTGCCGCAAAGGAGGTCGTCGTTGCGCCGCCCGTGCCCCTGCGTATGCCCGCCGATGCACCCTGGCAGAAGGCCGGCACTGCGAACCGCACGTGGTGAACAGGGCTTTGCCCCTAGCGAAGCGCGCGTCCAACGCCACACCTCGAAAGTCCCTTATTTTTGTAGAGTATGATCGTATATATCGATGAGCCATTCCGGGTGCACTTCGATCGTGTCATCGAATTGCCGCCTTATATGGTAGCAAAGCCCAGGCGAAAGAATGCGCAGTGGGGAAGTCCTGCTCAACGAGCTGCGGAAGCAGCCCCGGGCGTGGACGGAGCGGCCGGAGCCGGGGAGCGGAGCCAAGGAAACCCATATGTTTTACGCGGTCTACATCAGTGCTTACAAGATCATCAAAATCGGGAAGTCCCTCGACTGGCGGAGCCGCCTCGACAGCTACATTCGCACGTATCAGGGCGACGTATCGATTGTCTATTTGCGCAAGTTTCACAAACGTAAGGGCAAAGAGAAAAACGTTAACGGCAACGTTGAGCCTGCGGATTGGTATGTCTCAGAGTTTGAAAAGGCCGTGATCGCGGAAATCAAAGCCCGCAAGCTGAACAAAACAGACGTCATCTCTTCCAGCGAGTATGTGGCTGCGGCCAACCACCGCAAGCTGATCGACGCAATCGAGGCAGCTGCAAAGGTCATAACTGCACGGCCTGAGCCCACATTGCGGCCACCTACCAAGCGCGTGCGCAACGTCGCACCCCCCAATGAAAACGCCCTAGAAGCCGAGGCAGCCGCCGGCTTGGAGGCGCTGGCCGGGGCAAAGCCCAAGCGCCATTCGCAGGCCAAGGAGCCGCCGCAGTATCACAGGGAGTATGTCTATCTGCGCCCCGACACGATGGCCTTCCGGCAGAGCCGCGGGCTGCGCCTGGCAACCCGTGCCGGCCTGCGGCAGCGCGGCGGGTGGATACGGAACTAGGCGCCGGGCATCCGCGCGGAACAAAAATGGACTCCCACTTAAAGCGTGCTTCATAGGCAGGGAAAAATGGCAGCAGAGCTGTGCGAGGACGTCAGGCGCCTTATCATCGATAGGATGCACAAGGACGAGGATATGATGCTAACGTTTGCAGGACCCAATTCTTCCCAGGGTAGGCCTGTAATGTTCTGGCTTACCCGCAATATGCGGGATCCTGTCAATCACGTAAAATTGCATCAATACAATGGGACTATGAAACGTGTAAATGAGTTCCTGATACGGTCCCCCCAAGCACTTATGGTCGTCCTAAACAACATATTTGAGTGCCTGCCGGGTCCGGTGCCTTATGTGCATATATACTATAACACCGGGCTTACAAGACCTCCGCACTTAGAGTTTATCACAAATGAGAATAGCGTGGAGTTCTTCAATACATCATTATATGCCGGTTTCGATATTTGGGCTCGGGTAGATGAGCAAGGGCGGAAGCTCTCGGTGCTTAAAATCCTTGATTACGCCCAGATCTTGACTCATAATTAGCGGGAAAATCAGGCGCCGGGCATCCAGTCGGGCAGGGGCCGCTTTCGGTAGGCCTCGCGTGCCGGGTCGGGCATCCGGCATTCGCCGGCGATCTTGTAGACCTGCTTGACAACCCGCTGCCACTCCGCCGAGCTTCGTCCAAGCTCGTCGTAAAAGCCATCGACCGTCTGCCCACACCAGCTGCCCCGCAAGGCGACCCCCGCCGGGCCCTCCTTTTGCAGCCTATGATACAGCCTGGCCGCCTCATCGTATTCGAGGACAGCCTTGAACCAAGCCCGCGCACCCACTGGCATCTCTTATGAGGGGCCGAGACGTTTAGGCCCATCGCCTGAACGCATATGCAAAAGGAGAGGGAATCGCGCCGCGTATATACAAGGGTGTAGTGTGTTTTTGGGGAGGATGTAGGACGATGTAGGACTTTGCTCAAAGTTTTGTAGCTTTTTTGTCTATAAGGCCAGGGCCTATCGTATCATTTTCTAAGAGAAGTATGAGCAAAGTCCTACATCGTCCTACATCCTTGGGGAAGGAACCTCTTATTCCAGGTCGGAGTCGACCTCGTCGGCCCATACGGTGTCATCCCTGGGATAGACCTCGGGCGCAGGCTTGGGCTTGAAGGCAAACCCCAGGGCAAAGCTGCCACCTGTGAAACGCTTGACTTCAACCAGCTGTTTCAGCCACTCGCCAAACTTGTTCTCAGGCAGCCCGCCGCCGGTCGCGCGGTAGTCGAAGTAGGCATCCCGCACCCTGATCTTGCCGCCCGCCTTGGGCTCGAGGTTCTCCTCGAACCACTCGGCGAGGGGGTTGAGGGACCCGCGGTAGGCCGCGGTCAGCCTGCGCATATAGCCGGTCTCGACCTCGTCCCGCGACCAGCCGGCGAAGGCGACGCGCACCATCAGGCCAAGCAGCTGGTCGCGCCAGGCCTCGGAGCGCGTGAGCTTGCCCAGCTCGTAGTCGATCTTGCGCTCCTCGGGCTTGGTGGGGTTCTCGCAGAAGGTGTAGGGGAAGGAGTAGACCCGGATGCGCCGGTCGATGCCGTTGTCCACGCTGCTGAACTTGGGCAGGTGGTTGGTCATCAGCAGGGGCTTGAACTGGGGTGTGAAGGTGGTCTGGCGCTTCTCGAACATCCCGCGGCACGTGATGGAGTCTTCGCCGCTCAGGACCTTGAACACGCCGCTCAGGAAGACGTCGCCCTCGTCGGTCTCCTTGGTCCCACCCAGGCGCCGCCCGCGCAGCTCCTTGATGTGGGGCTCGGCCCCGCCGGCGTGCTTCTTGCGCTCGGTGTAGAGCTCCTTGGCCACCTCGCCGGCGTAGCCACCGAGCACGGAGGCCAGCAGGTTGTAGCAGAGGGACTTGCCATTGCCGCCGCAGCCGACCCAGAAATTGAACTTGTTGTCCTCGTTGCCGCCGCGCAGGTAGGAGGCGAGGTGGATGACGAAGGCCCGGTAGGTGGCGCCGGCGTCGCCGTCGTAGACGACGGACCGCAGGAAGGCGGGTTGTTCGATCGTCGACAAGATCTGGCAGGATCTCCTAGCGTGGCAGTTACCTTTTCACCATGACCTTCGCATCCTCGAAGCTCCTGATACTCGAGTAATACGTCGACCATAGGATGATGGCCAGGGTCTCGGGGGCGTACGGGAAATCCTTCTCCAGGGCTGTGTACTTCGGCACAGCGACCCTGTCCGCCGTTGGGTATAGTCGCAAGAGTATGAATTTGCCCGCATCCACCAGCAAGGTCTTGTAATCCACCCACGAACCAGTCCGCATTTCCACCTTCACCGTGGGAGGCGGGTCTGGCCGCGTGAAGGAAACCTCGCAGCGTTGCGATTGGAGCGCGAATGTGCCTTCGTCCCCGGCCGTGTGAGGAACCATAGTGTGCGTGGCTACATTCGGCTGCACAATGTGCCGGTCCATTCCGGCACTGGGTACCTGCCGCAAATGAGGCCAGGGATGCATGAGCGAGGCAACAACGTCATGTCCACGCCAAACACTACGAAAAGACAAAGGCAAAGGCAAGGAATCTCATCCCGCCTTACCTGCCACGACACTGAGCATAACAGGTAAATGGTGGACCCACGAACGATCGAGATCTCGGCAGCCTTGATGAGCCAATTGTGCACCTCCAGGAACGACGCGCACGCCAGCTTGGCAACCAACTCATCCCCGAATTGGAGAAACAGTAGGTTTTCGTCACGGAGGCGGATCAGTGCCGAAGTGATGTCCAATCCCAGTGCGGGAAAGGCCTCCTTCACCTCCGGCCAGATGTCTTCGCTCTGGTGACCCAGTGGAAGCAACCATCTACCGATAAACACTCCCTTCGACAGCGAAAATACATTTAGCTCAACCTTGAAGTCTGGCATTCTATACCACAGTCTCTTTGGGTCGAGAATTTTCAAAACACGAAGGCCGGGTTTTGCGTGCTGCCCACTTGTACGACTGACTGCCGCGATCCGGTGGAAAGGAGTGCGTCAACTGTATGATTCATTACTGCTCACGACAAACTGCAATAGAGTATCCCTCCTTCCTATGTCCCCGACCTGGAAGTACAGGCGGTAATCAGTACCCGGTCCCGGTCCCTGTCCTCCCAGGTCACCACCGCTGCGTAGATGTGCTCCACGAAGACTATGTAGTCCCGTACTTGACCAGTGCCCCGGACCAGAGTCGGCTTGGCTTGGACTGCGCGGAAGCTACCGTCGGCTGTCTGGGTCCCGGGGACTGTCGCCCGCCGGATGCAGACGCTGTACCGGATGGGGGGCGCCGCTTGCGCCGTGACCTTCACCCACATCTCTGCCTCGAAGCAGTAAGTGTCGGCGTGGTCGGTGGCGCCCATGGGCGTCGTAGAACCCAGGAACCACGACGACCTCCGGTGCTCGGACGACGACTTCTCTTGCGACGAAGTCAGCGTGCCTACTCCGGGGATGAACGCTTGGCGGAATACGGAGAAGACGGTGTTGTCGTCGTCCAGCATCTCCTCGGTCCATCCCGGGCAGCGCCGGTCCCTGAGGGCATCAAGGAAAACATCCTTGGCTCGGGTCATCAGCACACCCGCGGACCTCCCCGACAACCGCCGCTTGAGGAGCTGCGCGCCGGTCTCCGCTCCTTCGTCGTACTCGGTCTCCTTCAGTTCCTTCGCCCGGTACTGGGGGCAGACCTTGTCGAAGCAGGCCACCAAGTTTGTACCAAAGACCCGCTGGAGCGCCATCTGGTCTGCAAGGGCATTGGCTGCCACCTCGCCCGCCTTGGCCGTTGTGCGGTGCTTGGTCTTCCGCTTCGTAACGTGGACCATGCGCTCGCCGAAGCCCTCGTGGTCGAACCTGACAGGGCCGCGCTGGCTCTCCGACCGAGGAAACTCGGTAACGAACCAGTTGAGCTTGGCCGAGAAGACCTGTGATGAGAATGGGATATAGAACCATCGAGCATGCACTCTCGAATGGCAGGTGCGTTTGCCAGATTCCTCACCGGCGTGAGAGGGTGCTTTGCAACATCGCCAGGCGCCAGAGCCTGGGTCTCCTGACGCCAGAGGCGCTCGAGCTCCTCCGCCATCCGCCGGACGGCCATCTTTGCATCCCTTCTTGCCTGAGAGGGCTGGCCATCGTCGTCGATCCAGTCGCTGTCTGCGTCTGGGATCCAGGTGAGGAAGTGGGTGACGGCAGTGACCAGGTCGTTCCAGATGGGCTCCATTGCAGGGGGAAGGAGTCCAGAGAACGCAATCCTGCGGAGCGCAACGGCAACAGATAGGCGCGGGTTCCTCTGCCCCCAGGCAGATCGCGATGCTGACCTGCTGTGCATCGTGATGAAGTTGATCATGTCCTCCAGTGCCCATGACTTGCGCCCCTCGAGCTTGCGCGGCGGTCGCCCCACATGCCTCGGTACGGTCATCTTTTCCAGTCTGTCCCTGATCTTGCCGCGGTCTAGGTGGGAGATGACAAACGCGGGCTTGGGCTCGTTCTTCTTGTACGGGGTGAACAGGATGTCGAGCATGGTGCCGACGAAGCCCTGGACGGTGTGCGCCGGTGCTCTGGATGCCAGCATGTTGAGGGGGACGTAAGGCAGCATCTCCTGCAGGACACATACTCCATAGGCTCCGAGTTTCGTGGCAATAGCCGGATTGTCCGAGGCGGCCGCCCCCCGCTGGTAGTGCTCGAAGTGGTCGAGGTGAAACTCTGGCGCCCATGCACGGCCAGCAAAGGGCCTCTGCAGACGTGTCGTCTCCAGGATGCAGGGCGCGTCCGATTCGGGGCCATAGAGGACATCTTGCGAGTAGCCGAAGAACCGCATCGCTCCGTGCCCCTTCTGGGTCCCGCTGGAGATGTACTTCCCAGGGAAGAGTGACCATCCGAGGCCGTGGTAGGACGCCCAGCTGTTCCACTTGAAGATCTTGAGGCGGGCTTTCGCATCGGCACTCACGCCGATCAGGTGAGGTACGTGGCGAAGGCTGTCGGTGGGACGGCCGTCGTCGTCGACAAACAGGTGCTTGGTTGCAGGGGACGGTTTGATCCACAACTCTTCCGATCCTGCTCGTAGGAGTGCAGAGTTTGCGCCGCCGATTAGAAGAGGTCGAGGTGTAGGAGAGAGGCAGAAGGGATGATTCGCACCGAAGCCACGGACCCAGTTGCCTGGATTCTCCTTGTCCCGGACCCTGGGCCCGAAGCGCTGGAAGGGCTCCAGCAGCAGGCGCAGCAGCGGGTCGAGGGTGGCGGGCTCCTTAGGCCCAGGCTCGATAAGGAGGATAGTGCTGATGTTCCGCCCACCCCCATAGCCAGCGTCATGCGCCCTGCGTTGTGGATTAGAATGAATTGAACCTCCAGCGCAAGCAGCACTTCCTGACTCCCATCACTGCTTACCGAAGCACGAAGATGAAGCTCTCGTGCTGCTTGAACTCGTGCATCTGGCCGCCGTCGGCGAAAAGGGTGTAGAGGCCAGCCGCTGGGTCATTGAGGGATCCGTCCGTGTGGTCGATGATGAACTGGCCCATCTCTGTCTTGGGAATATCGAAGGCGCGGTGTCCGTCACTCGCAATAGCCCTCCGCCGTGCGAGAGCCGCTTCTGTGTACCCAGGATCAGAGTACCAGTCCTGGATCGCTTCTACCAGCGTCTTGAGCAGCCAGCACTTCTGCATGCATGGGGGTTGGGGTCGGCGCGCAGGATTGTTCTGCTGCCGGTGATGCACTCAGGTAGAGCTGTCAGGGTAAGCTCACCTTCCTGGGCTTCAAGCAGGCCCCGCCCGTGAATCGGCCGCTGCCGCAAAGTGGGCAACTCCGCTGCTCATCAGGAAGGAAAGCCCAGGTGTCTTTGCGGGCCCATGGGTAGACGTGCCCGCCCTTGTCGCAATCGCAGTAGTGCACCTCGTGCGTGTCGAGCGAATGGACTCCGAGAAGCTGGCGGACCATGTAGAGGGACCTGGGCGCCCAGTTAGGCTGCGAACCGGGATGGGGGTAAGGGGGTTGCATAGGAATCAGCGCCTGCTATGTTCCTACTCGTTGCACCAGGGCAGTCCTTGCCTGAGGGAGGATGTGGTCCCCCAAGAAGCGCACCAGCATATCGAAC
>JAEHJW020009152.1_pt1 | contig 15321 bp, 27 predicted proteins | sample 9271431 | NCBI WGS metagenome assembly JAEHJW02
ATCTGAGAGTATAGTGCCCCTCCCCTCCCCACCTCGCGCCCCTCCCACCTCATCAGCCCACCTTATCACCCATAAAAAGAATCACCCCCTATTTTTTCGCTCCTCCCCTTCTCTCCTTGCATTCCTTACCGCGTCGGCTATACTTTTGTTATCCAGATGCATTGTGCGTCTGGAAAAAAGTGAGGGCTACACCATGTCAGATGAAATCAAGAATTCCCGTAAAATCGAGATTTCCGCTATTGTCGACGTCGTAAAACATGTCATGGAAATTTCTTCCCCACTCGAGTATGAGACATACATGTCCGGTTTTGGGACTGCTTGTGAGTTAATCATGGGCAGCCGCGGCGATAGTCTTACTGAGACTATCCATCGGGCCGTCACTGGAGAGGGGCGCCAGTCCATGATCTACGCCATCGCTCCCACCTGTGGTGGAGATCTCGAGATTGCTGAGGACGGCCTTGACTATTTTGTCGATTCCATCATCAGAGGAGTTGTGGACCTGAAGTCCATAGTCGACGATTTCGTAATCCGTGAGCCGTATTCCACACTTCAGGCGACTGCTGATCTAATGGTTGAGGTGACTCTTGAGAAATCCTTTCGCGAGTCGTCTCCTGATTACCATATGCTTGAGGCATTGCAGAAAATCCGAGATCGTGGTCTTCTCCTCGATGCTGACCACAACCTCGAAGTATGTGCTGCCACTGTTGCGGTTGAGAGACTCATGAGTCGCTTACCGAGGTGGAAAAAGAACCGCTCGTAAGATCGGGTCCTCATAAAAGAGAAGGCCACCTAATGGTGGCCTTTTTATTAGTGGGGGTTGTCCATATGGCTAGGCCAGGACTTGTGAGGCGCACCCCCGGCCGCCGGTTCAGTTCAAAAAGGGATTCTCGCGTCTACTCTGACGATCGCTTGCGTTCCGATATTGAATGCTTCTGCCTCAAGGCGTACAGGGCCAACCCGAGCAAAACGATCGCGCAAGCCGATACTGATTCCTGTGTTACCACCGATGCTTCCACCCATTCCTCCGATAGACGCCGCATAACCGATGCTGCCCGAGAATCTTTGATGTAACGAGATAAACGCGCGATTGGATGAGACATGGATATGCACCGTATCAGATCTGAAATACTTCTTTGATGTGAGAGCGTCGCGCCGTTTTTTCAGAATAGCCGTGACGAGGATTTTCCGTGTTCCACATGTGATTTCGCGTGCAGCCACGATCTGGTGTTTATAGACTACGATGCGTTTTGTGACGATTCGCACGGGCCCGGGTATCTTAACGGTGTGCGTGATGATGGGTTTCCTGGACTGATACCAGTACACGCTTCCGCCACCGATGATGCTTCCGACCAGCAGAGAAGCTCCTGCAAGTATGAGCGTACTACTTTTGATGAGAGTCGACATTATATGAAGATGCCGGCCATGGCAAGGCTTGCGATGAGTAGCCCGAGGGAGACCCCGCGGAGGTAGACTGTGATCTTTTCCCGTTCTTTATCCGAAGACCCGTGCCTGTTGTCCCGGCAATTGTCCCTGCCGATTCGCTTAGATGCATCAGATGCGGCTGGTGGACAACTATGAGCACCTTGACCGCGTATGTGAGCCATACGAGAGCCGACATTAGTCCGATCAGTTTTACCGGGCATATTTTTTCCCCGTCAAGATCATCAGAGATCAGTTTACTGAGTATGCCCACGAGCCAACCTCGCGTCAAGTGTTTCTTTACGGAGCGCCTGATCTTTCATGTATTCGTCTTTCGTCAGATATTCTCCCGAGAATCGGTCTAGTTTCCCTTCGATTCTGAACATCCATTTGAGAATAGCCCCGGAAATCGGTACAATGATTCCGACCAGCAATAACATGAGACTGTGATAAGTGCTCATTCAGAGGCCTCTATGATCACATGTGAAAAGTCATCCGATACCGATTTGCTCTTAGATTTGCGATCTCTTATTAAAGCTGAATTTACTCAGCAGAGTCAAGATACCTTATCGAAGACATCGTATCTCTGGCGTAAAGATGGTGAACCCATCGGATTCATCCAAATTTTTCCGGTTGCCTTCGACCTAGTTTACGAGACATCGGACCCCTATGAGATTCCAAAACTCAACCGTGAGAGCCTGCGAATTGTTGATAAGTCAATCTACCACCATATCTCAGCAGTCGCATTCAAGAGGCCCACAAACTTCGCTATCGCGCTCCGGAAATTTTACCCCGTATACCCGTATTTTGTTGAGTTTCCATTGATGTTAACCGTTCAACCCGCGACCCTGGACGGTATCACATTTGATGAGCGGTTGGGTTTCATCCCCAGCCTCTACCCTTTCATCTGGTATAAGACAGTCAAGTCGCGCGATGACTTACCGCTTATGCAGCGGCAACGTCTGCGGCCGCGCCCACTCCTTTCAACGCCGCCCCTGTGTGATTGTTGAGTTGCGTAATCGTGCCAGCAACGGGAGAAGATGACATAACGGCACCTAAGACCATCACGAGTCCGATCAGGAAGAATGCCACATCAAACCAGAAACTTCCGCTTGTCAAATCGGAAAAGAAGGATCCCATTTCAGAGAAGAACCCGGGACTTGATTTGTGTGGGGTACTCGAGGTACTCGAGGTACTCGAGGTACTCGAGGTACTCGAGGTGCTCGAGGTGCTCGGGGTACTCGAGGTACTCGAGGTGCTCGAGGTAGCCCCCATTGCAGTCCCGACATTCTCAGTAGTCGACCCTGACCCGCTCATTTGCCGCCTTTTTTCGATGAGCCCTGGATTTTCCCAGCCAGCGAATTTGCCATGTTATTCGCTGTCGAGAAATAATTCGCCTGATTCCCGTTTATCCCTTGTTGGTAAGCCGCATTATTATTCATGAGCCCGGAATTCAAAAGCACGATATCCTGCATTGCTTGAGACGTTCCGCCGCCCTGCCCAATATTATTCGCCTGCAGAGAATCTGTTGCTGCCGGTACGGTTTGCGCGGTCGCTGTTTGTGTTGTCATAACTCACCCGGTTGTCCAGAATGTGCGCGTCGGCCCGATTCCCGCTGCAGAAGACGAGAAGCCCTGGTATGCCAGATTCATCCTCATGAGCATTTGTTCGAGTTGAACAATCGCCGCTGTTGTGTTAGTCGTGGCCGGAAACCCAAAAAGCGGAAAAAGATCGGACTTCACATTTTTGCTGGCGTTAGCCATGGCGTATTGTGTCTGTAGAGGTGCGAATCCTGTTGAACCGGATAATTCTGGAGCAAGCATTGGAGATGAAAGCCCATATCCAAAACCTCCAGTAGCTCCGCTCCACGGATTAGAGCCTGGACTCGGGGTAGAGCCCGATGCTGCGCCCGGTGTCAGAGATCCGACAATAGGGATTTTCTTTCCCTTATAGACCATATAGACAATCGCGGCAATAGCCGCGATTGTCCCTATGATTGCTATTTTCGAATCCTGATTTTTAGTCGTCATTCGCGTTATCCTGATGCCGCATTACCGGATCCTGAGTGTATATTCATGCCGAATCCACTGAAGCTCCCGGTTCCGTAGCTTTGTGACAGCTCATTAGAGCTGATGTTCACTTTTGCCAACGGCCCATACGCGTTTGATCCGAGTCCCGCCAAAGATTCCGATTGCACAGCGTAGAGCCCGGCCTGATTGCTGTTCTGATTCATGAGCACCTGATCAATACCTGCAGCCGTGTACGCAAGAGCCGTCAGATTGTTTGCCTGGCGCGCAGTTTTCTGCTGTGCAAGTCCTATCTGTGTAGCCGCAACCGTCGCTTCAGACTGTGCCTGCGCCTGATTCGATAGCGACTGGCTCATGAGCATGTTTTGGTATTGCGAATTGAGCGCGTTGTAATAGCCGCTATTAGAGTTAGACCCGGATGAGGAGCCGGATGAGCCGGATGAGCCGGATGAGCCAGAACCTGAGGACATCAAAAAATAGGCTCCCAGGGCCACCCCGCCGATCACGACGATGGCCACCTTGTGATTTCGTACCGCCTGCATATCAAAAGGCATCGTTTAGACCCCAGGGTAGAGAATCGAAATCGCGGCCGCATCAGAAGCCGCTGGTGGATTGCCGATGGTTGGAGATCCGGCGCGCGCTGGCTGTGAGTATGGCATGACGTACTGCGGGACAAGATAGTAGCCCGTCCCCTTCATAATCGTTGGAGGACCACCACACATGACAGGGCCCGGCATCGGGTTTCTCTGCAGAGCGGGCCCTAGAGACTGTAGACCTTGAGAGAAAAAAGCACCCCCAATTTCCCGCGATGCCACTCCACCGTCAGTAGGCATCACGGGAGAACTGGGGGTGAAAACGCCCCCCGGCGAAAAAACTGTAGAGCCCGGCACGCCGCCATATTCTGGTCGGAATTGTCCACCTGCGGACGCGTGCGCGACCTGTGTAGCGAGCGCGGGATTACCGCCCCCGAAAAGCGATGCTCCCCATAGAAGAAGCCGACCGAGGCCTGTCATGGCAGCCATGATTAGCCACCGCCAGCGACACTAAAAGCTGACATGGGGAAAGCCTGGTAACCGCCACCTGTAGAATTTCCAGTTCCGCCCCCAGTAGGATTTTCAACCGTCGACAGCAAGCGCCCGAAACCCCCGGTAGTCGAGTTAAAAAGGGTCGACGTGCCTGAAGGATGGCTTACGAGTAACGCGAGCGCGGCGACGCCTATGAAAAGAACTGCGATTTCGGTCAGATTGCGGCCCCAGTCACCCATTTTTTATGCTCCCGTCGCATTATGCGATGTCATCGATGGGGCCAGATTCTTAATCTGATCCCACGCGCTTGTCAGATCACTTTTAACAGTTCCGATATTCACGATCAGTAACCCCAGTACAGCGACCCCGATTAAACCTTTCGTCGCCTCATCGTATGGTTCAGGAACGTAGTTCCAAAGGAGATAGAGTCCACCGATTCCTACCATCCATGGCACAAATGTCGCCTGTTTCTTGACGGATCCCCAGACGCATTCCGAATTGCCCATGACGGCCGTAATCATGAGGTATATGCCAATTATGAATAGAGAGACGCGCATTATGGTATTCCCAGCATATCCTGAGTCGCTGTGTTAGATATGGTCGTAGCAGTCGGCACGCTAGGTGTCTGCATTGTTCCTGAACTTGAAGCCGTTGTTTTGCAGACATCGCGCTTTATGAGATATCGGCCCATCGTATTAGCCCAGGGATTCCCCTGCGGATCTTTTGTCGCGAAAAGCCACACCAAGTACCCACCGAGAATCCACGGCAGAAAAGACTTCATGTCTTCTCCGCCACCGCTTCGCCGATCTCTTTGCCGAGGTACAGGAGGGCTCCGACCACAATGATGATCGCAACCCACCAGTACCAGGGATGTCCGTATATGTCCTGCATACTAGCCACCGATACCGGGCAACGGTGTGTTGACCGCGTATGTCGACTCACTCATCGTCAGAGTGTACGGATTCGCGCCGAGGCTCGAAGGAATCAGTTCTAGCTGAACCTGACCCAGCAAATTCGTCACAATGGGCTTCCGTGCAGACGAGTAGTAGTAGAACCCAGGCATGATGTCGCCTCCGAGCATCTCACGAAGGCGCATGATCCAAAGCTGAGGAGGATCATTGTCGACATAGGTGTTACCACTCATGCGGACTTTCAGGCTCGTCAGATCAGTACCATAGTTCCACGCGCCGTTCGCGAAAAGCAGGTACATACCGTGCACGATGCGCGCATCGGGGAAGTTGATAAACTTCGGAAGGCCGACCGCCAGGTTCGTATTGTCCTGCTGCAATCCATTAAGCTCATAGACAGTGGACAGGTCCTGGTATGGAAGTACAGGCGCCGGCCCTTGTGGTTGCAGATACTGCTGTACGAGAGTGCACTCGATATTCGAAATCGAGTAGTCTCCCACAAAGGGCTGATCAAATCCACCGGCTGCCGAATTCGAGGCGAATGTCGTCTCAAAAAAGACTTGGCCGGTGTTCGCCTGCATTAGAAGAGCACCGACCGTATTCATCATGCCTACCGAGATCGGCACGCGTATATAGAACTCGATTGTAGCGCTCGAGGCGGCCGGTATTGCGCCGTCCGCAGAGCTTGACGGATATGCGAACGGGGTTGCAGGGTTTCCCTCAGCATAGGTGTTCGCTGTGTACGGTACGCGAGCATTGTGGATAGCATTCCGCAAAAAGATCTGCAGACCGGACGCCTGAATGCGTTCCAGGTTCGCATAATCACGCAACGCGAATTTCTTGATAAGGTTGTAGGGAAAACCAGGAGTAGGAGCAAGAGCAGCGCCACCGGACGCGGCGTTATTCGTGACCGTCATGCTGACAAGAACGTCAACCGCAGTCAGAATTCCCAGGTTTTCGAGTTTGTGACGGAAGGTCTGGCCTCCGACCCCTCCGACATCAGGGGAAAGGGCGAGAGATTGGCGAAGAGCACTCGCGAGCAATTCATTACGCGCAACGCTGTTTAGCGCGGCATTCGTCATGATGTTCTGAGGAGTCAGAGCATTCGGATTAGAAGCGGGCGCGGCAGAGGCAGTTCCGGTCATGATGTGACTCCGTGTCGAGAATGGTTAAAATAGATAATCGCTTCACCAATGACCCCAAGCATCAAAAAGAAGGCGATAGCCATCAGTCCGATGACAAGAAAGTCGTGGACATTGACGAGCTGTGGGCGTTCCATGTGGACCTTAGGCCTTAGGAAGGCTGGTCGCGTACTTGTCACGCAGAAAATTGTAAGCCATCACAAAAACGATCGCGATGATGCCTACAATCAGAATATTCCAGACGTTCATTCCGACTACTCCAGACATTTTATGTCTCCCGTGAAATTGGCTGCCGACTAGTTTTCATTAGCCGTCGGCAATGGCTGTGCTCAAAAAGACTGCGTGGTCGAATAAGTGGACGGTCTACCGGCCGGCCGTCAGGCTCTGCTCTTTTCGCGGGAATGAGGAGGGGCTAAATCAACGTGAACCGTTTCGGTTCATCTTTTTTTGCGACTCTATCAGACTTTTTTCTGATTGTCAAGGGTTCGATCAATTCGAGATCCTCGCCTTCCTTCATATACCAAAACCAACGTGGTGGCAAGAGGACATCCTCAATATCAGGTTCCCCCAAAACTTCTGCCACGCGTTTACGATCGGCTGGGAGGGCGAGTTTCATCACATAAAATCGGTTGCTCTCAGTCATGCAAAAAAGAGAGACCCATGAAGGACGTTGTGCGCCGCCTAATGTGCAAAATCCCATTTCGCGTCCGCGGGTAAAAAGACCAACGATACCCGGGCCCGGGCGACCCGCTTTATGCAGCTGATACATTTCATCAATGTACACCGAACACGCGCGATGATTATCGACAAGTCTGACCAGTGGCGCATCAATGGCGAGCGGATCAGATAGAGTATCGGGATCCGGACGCCATATGACACAGCGTGTCTCTTTCGTGATCACTGGAAAAGCGCCTTCCGAAATAGACCAGTTCGCCGAGTCTTCCTTGACGAGATCCGCAATCCCTGCCGAGTATTTCGTATCAATGACGACTAGCGGACGCGGCATTGCTCGACATAGCTCTATGCCGACAAAAGTTTTTCCGGAACCCGACTGACCAACGATCAGGCCGCGGTCACCACGGCGCAACGAGATATCGACGCTCATTAATGCTGAATCCCGACCGCTGGCCCCGGAACCTCTTGGGGTGCACTCGCCACGCGCGATGCGCGCTTACGGGCGACAACGGTCATGGCGCGAGGAACATAAATTGCCCCCGCTGTGCCGACCAGCGCAAAAGCCGTTATGATTCGCGGATCCGTCAACGGCTCAAAACCCCACGCATCGGCGCATTCGACGATCGCCTTAGCGAGTGCGCGCGCTTCTTGCTCAGAGAGCCCGATTTCGGGAGCCCCGGTCATCATGCCGAGGCCCCCATGCGACATATAGAGAAGCTGAGCTGTCGACTCTATACGAGCCTGAATCGACGCGGCTTTCTTATCTCGCTTGCCGGGTTTTGATTTTCTGGGCTTTGCTCCACCGGCGCTTCCGTGATTTCCGCCGTCGTCTCCTCCACTTCCGTGATCGGTGTCTCCGATTCGGGCGGATCTTCCGACGAGATCGTCTCCTGCGACGTATTTTCGAGGGCGTCCGCGGCCGCGCTTAATGCGGCCGCCGCCGTCTCCGTCGCTGTCTCCGATGCCTGGACTGCGGTCTCCGCTGTCTCCACGGCCTCCACCGTCCGCACCGCCTGCGTCGACAGTCTCTCGAGTACCTCCGCTAATCTCGAGTTCGTCTCGAGTAGTGTCCTCTCTTGCATCTCGATTCGCGTCTGCAGTGCTATCCACGGGGCCTCCGGAGTTTCGTTTTCATGTGTCTCACTATGCTCATTTTCGGTTGTCTCAGTCACGACAACCGTCACACCGTCGCCATCAGACATCCTTCTTAACCTCCGAGACAACAGACTTAGCAGCCGACTCGAGAAACGAATCAACCTTCGCTGCGATGTCTGCCAATTGCGATTCGAGAGCCGTAAAACGCGAATCGAATTTCGAATCAAGAAGATCCAAGCGCTTGTCAGCAGATGACCATGCGTCTCGCGTGTCAGTCAGGATCTTCTTAAAATCCTCAAGAGGGCCAGCTAACATCTTCTCGAGGGGTGCCATCATACCGCTGCTACCGTCCATTCCGAACATGGAATTCTCCTATGCTGTGCTATTATGTGTAAATCGTGTCAAACCATCCGGACAAAATTGCGACGCCCGCGGACAACGCTGTTCCGAGTGTGAGCGTCAAATCGGCCGAGGCGGTCGTGCTATGTAGGCCGAGCGAGCCGAAATCGATGTCAGCCACATACCAAGACGGGACATTATCCGCGCCAGCCGCGAGCATGTAAATAGTGTCCTCGAAAACGGTTGTCCCATCATACGATATCGTGATGGTTTGCTCGCCAGCCGCGGCGATTGCCGCATCGCCGGAAATGGTGAGCCTGAGGCGGCGAAGGGCGTTGGGTGCAGTAGCTGGGCCGACCACAGAACCACCAGTACCGGTTAGGGATCCACTAAAAAATTCGAGTAGAGATGAGACTTGCTCAGTATAAAGTGGATTAATATCTGTGCCAACAGGAACAGCACCATTGCTCAATTCGACAAACAAAGGGCTAGTATCGACTTCACCCAGCCCCGAGGCTATCTCGACCGGTAAAGGATTCGTGGCGGATACGGCCGCGCCGGAAACGCTGATTTCCGCGAAAAACGGATTAGTGACAGACACTGGATTACCGTTAATGACGATCTGAACGTTCGCTGGCGCAGTCAACGGATTCGTTACATCCGCCCCTGACGAGACCGCGAACGCTTCCGGAATAAGCGGGAAATTCAACATGTCAATGCGGACCATGCCTGTTGTCCCAGCCGCTGGCGCGATTCTGAAAGTTGGCGGGTCAACCGCTGGCACAGTATATGACTGCACGATGCCGGGAGGACATGTGACCTCGAAAGCCACACCATCAATATCCCAGACCACAGTCACATCGCCACTCAGATCCTGCGTATTGACGATGATCGATTGTGGGATGAGCGCCATCCCCTGCTGCTGAGCGTATTTCAGATTGTAATCGATTACGCCATCCGCAGTATCATACGTCAGAAATCCCCAGCGCATCTGCTGCGCAACGGGCGGCAAAACAAGATTTTTTACTGCGCCAAAATTGATCTGGGAACCCGGCATTATCCTTTTCTCCACGACATACGAAAATGACCCATGGCTGACGAATTCGAATTCATGCCGCCCGGGAAGAACTTAAAGAATTTTGGTGTGAATACTGGGATATCTGATACCATAAAAGACATGCCGCTGTCAACTACGCCGACGCCATAAGGCGATGCGCCAGCCGAAAGGTAGAGGTATCCTTCAGGGTCGACAGCGTAGTTAGACCAGTCCAAATCAAGCATCGCTTTCGCGCCAGCATCGCCGGGATATACCTTGATTTTAAAATAGCCGCCCCCTGACCAATGCACCACATAAAGCTCAGGGATTCCTGTTGAATTGCTGTAACTAGTGAACCACCCACCCAGCAGAGGCCCGGGAATAAAGGTCGAGCCATTTATGAGACCATAAGAGCCCGCCTGAATCGCTGGCGTGTTCGCAACCGTAAATCCCCATTTTCCAGTCACCTCATCAAATGACCAAAAGTATGCGGTGTCATTATTGGTGTTCCAACAAATCGGCCCAGACATTCTGTAAGCGAATAGAGATCCGCCGTTGAGCACATAAGCGGCTCCTGGATTGTTGTAAACCCGAAAAGAGCCGTCACTGCAATAGAGATATTGTGCGGTTGACGATGTGACACCAAAAAAGACCTTCCCAGATTTACTGACATGTCTCTGCGGATACAACATCGCTCCGCCCGCCAAGCTGGGCAAATTCTGTCCAGAATTAAAAGAGGAATTCATGGATTGCGATGTCGGAGAGAAAAAGGGCCCTGACGACGGATTATGTGCCAGTGACGGAACAAACAACACGTTATTGTCACCTATGACGTAATTCCGATTCAGATAATTCCCTCCGTCCACGAGATCAGACAAAATCGGGCCCGGCCCCGCCACCGGATTAACGTAGATATTCCGTTTTGCGTAGCGTGTGAGAATGGTCAATTGTGAACCGACATATATGCCGGGAGTCACGTTGCCATCATAGACACTATAACCAATTGTCGGCCGTAATCCGCCCGCGCCGAAAATTCCCTCCTGCCAGCTATTCGGAATATCATTTATCGCGAGCGCCTGAGCCAAGGACACGTATGACCAATATTCAGTATTTTTTGAGCCGCTCACGTCAAGCGTGTATGGCGCCGTGACCATGACAGCCACCATATCTTGTCCGATCTGTGGAATCTGAAAAGAGTTTGTCACGCGTTATAGAACCTGAAATTGTTCGTTATGAGAACAGGTACAATCCCTCGAGACCATTGCGGTACGCTTCCTTTAGCCATGGCTTTCGGGGAATAATACAGCACCAGACGATCGTACTTAGGATTCTTCTGAGATGTCCAGGCTCTCGAGAGTCCGAGATCATCACCAGCGGCGACATATTGTAAGGATGCGGCGATAGTGGCCGGATCCATCCATCCTGAAAACTGCCAGGCTCTAGTGACAGTATCTGCGATGGTGCCATCAGACGAGTACCTGAGACGAGCGCGATTTTGGATAACCTGCGCTACCAGGCACTGCTCATCAAAAGTCGCGCCCCTCGCCTCCTGCCAGAGCGTCGCAATCCCCAATCCTACCTCAAAACCTATCACAGAAATTTGGCCTTCGCACGATCAGCTTTTCGCGCATAAAAAGAAGCACACGGAAAATCAAGCAATTTTCCGCACCCCAGATTTTCCGATTTTCCGATTTTCCGCCGGAATTTTCCGCGAATTATTTTTGGATTTAATTCGCTTCGGTTTAATTCTTTTCGGCTGCACGCGGCCATTTTCCACCTCAAAATTTCCCGAATTCGCTATATCAGATGCGCAACGCGTGACCTGTTGAGCCTTCATTAGATCACCATTTTTCAGTGTTGTCAATAAACTGGGGAGGGTATCATAATTTATTGTAAGGGCACCCAGTTCCCCCAACGTTCGCCACTCAATTTCCCCCATTTTCTTCTTGGGTAGACCCTTAGCAGCTCCTGTCCAGACATAATCGCCATCTTTTGTGAGCTTCTCGCCAGCGTAAAGTTTTGCGCCTAAGGCTGTGAAGCTCTTCCAGACCTTGTCGATTTTCCATTGCCCGTAACCGTCTCCCACATCAAAACCGACACCAGCCCCAATGACCGTTAGAGAATCGGTGTCGGCATAAAGAACCGTGCCGGATGGTTGAGCATAAGCGGTACGCAAAAGAGCTAAGCGCGCCTGTGCAGTAATCCAGGCAGCCCACTCAGGCTTAATGGGAATGTCAGCAACTTGCTTAGAGATCCAAAAATGCCCCTCGTCATCCCACATTTTCGCTGTCGGATCCAATAAATCAATGGTGGGATATTCTGAAAAAACCTGCATAGCGGTACGCTCTAAACGTGTTCCAAATTTACCGTAAACGGAATTCTGCATTAATTTCGCCACATCTTCACGAGGCGTCTTTTTTGCGGATAAACGAATTTTTTCCGCTTTATCGACAAACGCTGTGAAGGGAAAAACGATTTTTTCAAATTCGAGACCACCGTGGCATTTATTAATCGAATATCCATTTTTGACAGCAAAGAGTAATTCAGCATTACTACATATCGTGCGAAAATCGCCGCGAGGCCATTTTGTGGTGCCGTCAACCCGGCACGGCAAAATGGGAATACTGAGATCGTCAGGAGCAGTGACGTCAACGTCATAAAATGCAGGGCGTTCAAACTGCACAGAATCGGACGGCCAAGACGCGCCATCAGGGACGCCTTTTGACCGCATGACAGCCGGAAAACTCGAGTTTATGTCATATGTCGTGCAAGACTCATGCGTGTCGACAGATGTCAGAAATACGAGGCCACCGTAATACGCGTCACGGCCCCAGCGGGCGTCCAGGCCATACGACGGCCAATACGCCTCACCATCTGACAAGCTGGCCTGCCAAGCCTTCAAAGCAGTCCCTGACGCTGTAGCGCCCAGGCCGACTCCATAGTCTGATCGCACAGCCGCATCATAAGCAATTAATGATGCGCGTAAACAAGCGACATCGCGTAACGCGTAATCGACGTGGTCGGGATTTTCCGGATTAAAAATAATCCCACCCTCAAAATTAATTTCGCCTTTCGGTAAATCAGGAGAAAATTGTGCCGAAAATTCGGACAGCTTTTTCGGAAAAACTGCGTACGAATCACGCATGATAATAGTGGTCGGTTTTTTCTTAGAGCCGCGAATTATCTTAATCTGGAAAATATCGCGCTCAGATCTCATGCTCACATCAAAACGCAAGGAGGGATTTTTCACGCAATAATGCAGAAAATAGCGCCAATCGTACTGCGCATTGTGGGCATACCATATGACACGCGATGCGGATTTTCCTTTTGCAACATAAGGAAAATTGAACATATAATTGACCATGTCAATTATGATTTTCTCAGGATCCCCCGAATAAAATTCAAGGGAACCGTCCGGAGCACATGTTGAACCCGCTAACAATTTACCACCAAGTCCAGATGTCTCGAGATCGAATGCCGCAAAAATCGTCTGTGGTGTCTCTTTTTCTGGACGTTGAAATGGGCGCACATTTTTGCTGGGGACGGCTGATTTAGGTATCATCATGAACCCCTTTTAATCGATAAAAAACGGATCTGGATTTCATAGGTTATCCACTGACGCGAATCACTCCCGTTTTTCTCCATGAAAAGGAGAAGCCCAGAAATGAAATCGGGGGAGGGCAAATGGAACATGCCTTGACGCTCAATTGGTGAGTAGAATCTCTCGAGGGTCTCGCCCTCATCCGAGAGCGTCCTTATCATCTCAGTCAGTATCCAGGCTTTAGCATATGAACACCTGCGGACGCGCCTGATGAGCGAGCTAATTAACTTTGATAACCGCTCACCCTCAGGGCCGACATCATCCGGCCCGTCCACATGGGCAGCGAATCTCGTGACGCCGCCGCGATAATAAAAATCACATGTGTTCCCAGCATTCCCTTTTTTCTTGGTTGACTTCGCCAGGATTTTCTTACGTCTAGCAATTTCAAGTTTACGGGCAGCTCCTTTGAGCTTCATCGCGGATTTTCGTCCACGGGCTGGGCGAGCTAAATGCCGAGAGCGATTTTCGGATGCATTCTTTTTCGCGATCGCTTCGAACGATTCGCGACCCAGAATTTTTTGAGCTTGTCGACGGGAAATAACTGAGCCGGATTCTGTCTTGAAACGACGCCCAGCGAGAGGCGTTAAGCCGTATGAACTCCAATTAATCCTTGCCATTAGACTGCCCTCATGTCATGCCATGTCAGAGCCCTCAGGAGTGGTGGCCTCCGGAGAGGCCACCTGCCAGGCGTTGCGCCGGGCTGACAGTGAGGGCTGTCAAAAATCAGTATAGGCTATCTCATACCAAGACGCAAGCGATTCTTGCGCTCTCTTTTCATGCGAGCCCGTTCACGCTTTTCCGCAATATACTCTTTTGAGAGAGATGGGCGCGGCCCAACATCGTGTGTGTTGAGATAATACGGCATCGCCGCCCCTGACACCATACCGAGCAAAACCGCAATATCGAACTTTTTCATGTAGTCCTCCACTTTATAAGGTGGCAACGCGGTAAAGAATCTCGTATTTCATCTCATCAATAGTGCTGCCGGGCAATGTTGAATCGACAACGGCCGACGCGACGGAATGCGCGATGAGGTGTGATGCGCCGCATGAGCACAGGAAACGAGCGGCCATGTAGACAGCCTTCTCAACCATTTGCGCACGGTCTTCTGCTAAAGGCTTATCCGGCATCATATGTCACCCTGACAATGTATGCCGGATCATTGGCTTTTATCCAGACAATGGCGAAATCACCATCCCGAGGATGTGAGAAAACTGTATCGACAATCTGGATAGCTTTCCCATTGCGGACCTCAGCCCACACCTCAATTCGCTTAGTGCGCACACCGGGGAGACAATCCCACCGATTTTTGGTGGTGAAATATGATTTGACAATATCCATGAGACCTCCAAAAAAGGGCCCTTGCGGGCCCTCGCGATAATTAGAATTTCTCGGCAAAAGCGTCTTGCTCAAAAGTCGACGAAGATAGGAAATGCAATATCCCAGCAAGAGCGTCTTGCTCAAAAGTCGCTGCAGGCCGCCGACGAATCTTGCCTAAGCCACGTTCGAAATACTCGAGTTCTCCAGACAAGCAAATCGCGGAATTATAGGCCTCCTCAGGTGTAGAAAAATAATAACGAATTTCGTTACCGTTGCGGTCTCGAGTAATAACGGCATACGGCTTGAATCGCCCCTCATCGCGTACACGATTTTCGAGATCTGAAATATAGGACAAGACAAGCTGGTGATCTTCACGAGCTTCCTTCCGAGCGTCAGCTATACGGTCAGACAAAGACTGAATCTTATCGCGTATGGAGGACATCTCTTCGTGGAGGGTTTTCGCGGCATCATCGTGTGCTTTTGCATGAATCATGGCGTATTCGTTGCAAAACCAGTTCACGCGGTACTCGAGGGCATTGTAGGCATGCCCCAGTCTGCTGATGCTCTCAACAATCGACGGTTCTTTATCTTTACTAAACATGATATGGCCCTCACTTTTTTCCAGACGCACAATGCATCTGGATAACAAAAGTATAGCCGACGCGGTAAGGAATGCAAGGAGAGAAGGGGAGGAGCGAAAAAATAGGGGGTGATTCTTTTTATGGGTGATAAGG
>JAEHJW020008540.1_pt1 | contig 15320 bp, 26 predicted proteins | sample 9271431 | NCBI WGS metagenome assembly JAEHJW02
TTCTGGCACGATTCTTGCATATCGCGCTTGGCACGCTTCATGCGTTGTTGCATCGCAGTTTTCGCGCGCTAGAATCATCGCGCGCCCGATTGGCGGGCGCCCAAACGAAAACGGCCGCCTTCCGGCGGCCGTTTCATTTTCGCTGCTGCGTTTTGGATCAGCGCCGATGACTGTCCTTCTGTGCTGGCTTCCGCTGGTGGGTCAGCGCCGGTGCCGGTTTCTCCTCGTGCGCTTCGCGCGCGATCGCATGTCCCTGCGGCTTCGCAATCTGCGCTCGCAGGTCGGCCAGGCTGTCGGTCTCTCTCGAATCCATCAGCGGTCGCACGGTGTACTCATAGGCCGCGCCGCCAGGCGTGGTCGCGGTCTTGCTATTCAGTCCGATCTCGAATGCGAATTCGATCGGTGTGCTCGCATCCGTTCCTGGAACGCCGTCGCCTTTGGTCCCCGGTGCCGGCAGTGTTCCGCTGGACGCGCCGCGCATCTTGAGGGCTTCGGCCAGCAGCGCGCTGGCGATCTCGGGCAGCAGCAGGTTTTGCGAGCGGTAGACTTCGCCGGTGGCCAGATTCACCGCTTCAAAGTCGCCGCGAAACTTGATGTACTGGCCCAGGTGCGTGGTGCCGGTAGAAAAGCTGCGGGCGCGGCCATAGACCTGGGCCACGGGGCCATCGGTGACGGTAGCGCCGGCCTTGGGCTGCGCGCCGATCGACTTCATGGACAGTTTCGATTCAAGCAACATCGTTCATTCTCCCGATGCCGCGGGATTGCGGCATGTAGAGCCTAGCATGCTTTTTTCGCGCGTGCAAGTTTTCTGGCGATGAACTTTGCTTGCTTTCCAACGCGAAGCGACGGCGCTTCGATCGCGGCCTCATATATTTCGCCAAGTGCGATCCGCGCGATGACTTCCGGATCGACTGGCGCGCCCTTGCACGCGTACTTGACCGCTTTGCCATGATCGAACGCCGCATATATTTTTTTCGCGGCGATGAATACGCGATCGGCGCGCGCCTCGAGTTTCCATGCGCCCAGTTTGTGCGGATCGATCACGCTGCCCGGTCCGATCGCTTCGCAGATGATGGAGTCAGTGTCGCAATAGATCGGCCGCCTGGCCCCGTGCAGTGCACGCAGCAGGACAGCGCGCGAGGCGCCGGTAATCGATGCTGCGGTGGCCACGTTGTACCATCCGCGCGCCTGCGTGGCCGGTCGCGCGCCGATGACCCGCTCGCCCAGCGTGCCTGCGATTTCATAGCCGGCCTGTTCGCAGGCTTCCGCGCTCACAAACAATTCATAGTCCCTGAACCGCTCGGGATTCTGCGCAAACTTGCCATATGCGTTGTTCATCAGCAGCTTCGCGAACAGGCGCCCGGCCTTGTCGCCTGTACGTTCGGCCTCGAGTTTTTGCCTGGCGAAATACTCGACGAACTGATCGAATCGCGTGACACTGGACCATACATAGCAGCGTCGCACATGATGAACGTCCAGCAAGCCCAGCTCGAGCGCGGCCCTGATCTCGTGCGACGTGGCCTGATAGATCGCGCGCGTATGGGGAAAACTCAGGCCTTGTGGTGTCCTGAACGGCAGCGCGCCGCGCGACGTGGCCTCGATCTCGGCCAGGTAAAAGCCGCGTGCGGGCAGCCGATCGAGGATGCCATCAGCCAGGCCGAACGGATGCCAGGCGTCCGCCATCACGGCCGGATACATGGAATTCACATCGTACAATTTCCAGTCACCGCGCGCGGGGCTGCATTCTCCGATCTCGAATGCTTCGCAGCGTCCGCCATGGAAAAAAGGCCGGAATACCGCATCATCGTGACGCGTCAGCTTGGGCAGCTCATAGCGGGCCTCGATTTCCTTCATGGCCGCGCCGCCGATCGTCAGCACGTCCCCGAAGCGTTCACGGAATTGCGCGACCAGCTCGTAAAGGTGCACGCAGTCGCTGCGCAGATAGTCGGAGATTTCCTGCCGGTGCCGGTCGCGCGCGCCGCGCTCCATCCTGCTGTAGTCGATTTCGTCTTTTTCGTACTCGCGCAGCGGCACCGGCAGAATCTTGAATGAATCGCGCAGTTCGTGTTGCCACAGCCGCGCCTTCACCAGCCGCGCGCCGATGAACTTGATCGGCGTGCTGATCGCGTGCGAAAGATACCAGTAATCAAATTTTCCGCCGTTGTGCGCATAGATCACGTGCGCGGGTCGGTCACGCAGAAAGGCCAGCAACTCGCTGACGCAATCATCGCCCCAGAATTGCGCATAAGTCTGGCCGTCGAAATACCCTGCCGCGAACGGCAGCGGCTCGCGGCCGTGCATGAAGGGATCGGTCTCAAGATCGATCACCGCCAGCGTGCGTTTAATCCTGTGGCGCGCCATGGAATGTCCCCCAGTCTGGATTAAGCAAGCAGCCGCCTCGAGCGGGCGCGTGCGGAAAATAGTAGCCCATGCAGGTGCAGGGCATCGCGTGATATTCGACGCGCATCCGGTAGCGGTCGGGCACCAGCGTGCCACGGCGGCCGCAGCGGCAGGGTGGAACGCGCCGATATTGATCCGGGTACAGGCGCAGGGATCGGCGCCGGCGGCAGACCCGGCAGCGGCAGGGGATCATCGGCGCGCCTTCCGCTTGGCCGGCGCCTTCCGCTTGGCCGGCGCCTTCCGCTTCGCTCGCGGCTGCCTTTCCGGTGACGGTTTCGGTTTGATGTCACGCACGCGGTAGAGCACGATTTCCGACGCGTTTGCCCAGTCGCTGAAATCGTTCACCTCGCCGGACGCGTAGGCGCGCAGCAGATCGGCCAGGGCATGCAGATCGCTGGACCCGAACAGGTTCATGCGCGATCGCGATCCGTTGTTGTAGAGCCGGACATTTTCGCCGCGCCGGAGTTTGAACGTGCCTTGGTCGATTTCATTGGCCAGGCGCAGGAAATCTTCCGCGCCGATGAGCGGCATGTTTTCGCGCACAATCGATTTTTCTTCCCCGATCGGCTGCACCGCGACAATGCGGCCCTTGCGTGTCTCGAGTCGTGTGCCTGGCGGTTTGGCGATGATGGTCGCGGTTCGCGTGCGGATGCTGCCCGCGGGCGCGCGGGGTTTTCCTGGCACGGCCTGGAACCGTTCACCCAGCCGGTACACGGGGCGCCCGGCGCGCGTTGTCACGCGTTCGACAGGTCGGATCACGTGACCGTCAATATAGATGCCATGATCCTGCATGGCCGCGTAGGCTTTGCGGATCGCGGCCGCGCGCTGCGGCGTTACCGCGGTGGCTTTGGCCGTCACCTTGTCGGGCATGGCGCCCAGTTTCTGCAAGGCCCGCCATTGCGCGGCCAGCTCGACGCGTTGCCGCTGGGCCTGGATTCGCGCAAGCGCGCGATTGCCCTTGCTTGCCTGATTTTTCTGTGTTAGTTTTGACATCGCTCGATCCGCCGCCATCGGATAAAGAGCAAGGCCGCGTGACGCTAGGGGTTGCGCGGCCTCTTTTTTTCGGACTGCCACCGTGCTACAACGCGCACACTACACCGGAGCGCACCGCATGGCAACCGTCACACTGCATCCATCTTCGGCCAGCGATCCCGCGGCACTGCAGGCCGTGATCATGGCAATCGAATCCTCCGGCAATCCCTGCGCGCTGCGATTCGAGCCAAGCATATTCGACGGGCGCGCCGCGCCGATCACCTCGCAGCACGTCGCGCGCCTGCACGGCTGCGACCTGATCACCGGTCACGTGATCACCGCGACCAGCTGGGGCCTGTTCCAGATCATGGGCTTTAATCTGTACAGTGGCGCGCATCCCTGGACGTCCACGGTGTTCGACTTTCTCAATTCGCCATCGGCGCAGATTGCATTCTTCCAGCAGTGGCTGACCGATCGTGGCATGGCCTTCACGCTCGCGGATCTGCTGGCCGATCCCAAAAAACTGAACGCGTTCGCCGAGTTCTACAACGGCAACGCGCAGGCCTATGCACCGGCGATCCTGCGTGAAGCGCGCGCACTCGGGTTCACGGCATGACGAACATCGTCAATCCGCCGCTGTCGTATCAGAGTATTCCAATCGCGCCCTATGGTGGCACGCTTCCGCTTTTGACCGGGACCGGTCAGCATGGATCGCCTGGCGCCTATTATGCCGCGCTGTCCAATGGTGACATGCTGCTGTTTTCCATGTTCTATCCTGCGGCCGGCTTCGCGTGTCTGCGCATCAAACAATCCGGTGAGTCCTGTCTGTACGTCTCGACCAGCTACAAGGCCGCGATGGCGACCAGCGCACCTTATCTGATCAATACGAGTGCGGTCCAACAGATCAATCAAACAAACTTTATTTTAAACAATGGCAACGGCGGCGTCTATTATTTCGTGTTGCCGAGTTATTTCAGTAACGGCGCCACCTACGTGGTCCCGGACACGTACGCATTCGCGGCACGTGGTATTCAGTTCGGCACCTGGACCGGCAGCAACAACACGGCCGAGCTTGTCGATCAATACGGCAATCCGATTTCAAGCGCGAATGTTTCGGCGATCTACCGCGATGACTGGCAGGGCAACCAGTTGCTGTATCCGACGGCGCGGACGAATGAGATATTGGCGTCTGTTCTAGGGAATACCGATTGGAGTTGGCAAAACGGATCGCTCACGACCGGACAATCGTCGCCGGACGGCGGAACGGGTGCAACGCTTTACTTGGATAACAGCACGAATGGGGAGCACAATTTTTATCCTTACCCGCGCAGTCTGACGCCGGTGATGGGCCAGCCGTATGTGTTTTCTCAGGTCATCAAGAATGGCGGCAACAACTACGCCATGCTTGCGTTCGACAACTCGGGGGAAGTGCAGTCCAAGGGCTACGATCTGACGACTGGATTGCCTACGTCTTACGTGCCAAGCCGATCTTCCAACTTCAACTATCTCGGCGAGGGAATCATTTCCCTTGGGAATGGATGGTGGTGGATTTGGTTGTGCGCGTCCACGAACTTCAACAACACCACGCTAAATCCCGTTGTATGGCAGGCGCCGTCTGTTGCCGATCTCACCAATGTGAACTATGTTGGCACAGGAACAGGCGTCGTAGCCTTTCAGTCCCAGCTTGAGACCGGCACGTCGCCAACCAGTTTGATCAATGTTCCAGCGGGGACGGGGCCGATCACCCTCACCGACTACACCCTGAGCGGCACCACGGTCAATCTCGCGCAGGATCCTGCCGCCACTGCTAAAACGACCTGGTATGGCACCGGCGTTGCCGCGCCCGATCTTGCCACGCCATGCGGCGTCGGTTCGCTGATCAATTCATTTTACGATGCGGTCAGCGGGCTGGCAGCCTATGAATTCGCACAGTCATTCCCGGATGCCAGCAATATCTACGCATCGATTTATGAAGGCAGCGGTTCAGGCGCGGTGCCGATCACGGCCGGTTACATTGGCAACTTCCCGAACGGAAGCGACGGATTCAATCGCACAGCGTTGGCGCTTCCGCCCTATATCGGGAACTATTCAGGGATGCAGGATTGTTTTTATTACACCAACGGAGGCGTTGGTTTTCAGAATGTCGGAAGCAACGGATTGCCTTATCAAAACGTTGGGTTTTCACAGATACGCATCAATAATGGCGCGACACTCTCATGTGGTGGCAATGGCACGACCGAAAGTTATGTCACGACTGAAAACAGCTACACGATTCCGCTCGGCAATTATCCGTTGCTGCAATCCGGTCAGCCGAATCTACTGATCCTGCAGGAAAGCTATAACTGTGGCGCGCTGGATTCCGGCAACGCGTGCCTGATCGGCATCGGTTCCAATGACGCAGTACTCGGCGCGCTCGCCTATAATCAGAATCAGGTGCTTCTATTCAATTTCACGGGTGCGCCTGGACTCTGGATGGCTGGCTGTTTCATGATCGGCGATTGGATGTATGTTGTCGGCTATGAAGGGCATGGCAGCAATCCCGCGCAGCTCCTGCTGTACCGTGGCCCGATCATCAATTTTCCATCGTATCTCGGCCCCTTGCCACCTGCGCCATTGTACAATTTCGCGCGCGGCGTGCCCATCAATCGCTCGGCGCCCTGGATTCCACCGAACCGCACTCCACGCATCCCCTTGTGAGGCTTTCGCATGAACCTGAACGCCAACGGCACTTACAACTACCTGGTTCCGGTCGACGGCACGACCCATTGCGTGACCGCATCCGGCCCGGTAACCGGCACCCCTGCGACGATCGACTGGGGCGCGTTTGCGCTGTCCAATTTCAAGTTTTACCCGCAGGGCGCATTCGTCGACAACTCGGCCGGTACGGGTCCGCTGATCATCGCGATTCCGCAGATCGCCTTTCAGGCCATCGTGCCGGCAGGCGCCTTGCAGGCGATCACGTTCCCCTCACCGGCGCGTGCCGTGATGCAAGTCAGCGGCGCGAACAGCAATGCCGTGATCAATTTTGTCGATTTCCCGGTGATCCCGACGCCGCCTTACACGCCGACGGGTATCCCCGCGGGCAGCAGCGTCAGCATCACCAACACGCCATTGCCGACGACCGATGAGGCGCTCGATCCGATCGTGACCGCGGCCGGATCACCGGCCGCAAACGCGCTGACGATTCAGGGCGTGCCTGGCGCGCTAACACTTTCCACGCCGCTGAACGCTAGCACGGTCACGGGCATCAGCGCCGCCGTGTCGCTGGCCAACGCCTCGAGCGCACTCGCTTGCGTGCTGGCCACGGCCGCGGCCACGATCGCGGTGCAGGTGACGCCGGATAACGTCAACTGGTATCAGTTCGCCACGCTGAACGCGGCCGGCTCGCTGGCGATCGAACTGCCGGAAAATGCGATTGGCGTGCGCTTTGACGTGACCGCGAATGCAGGAGCGGTGACGGCCCAGGTCTCGGCCCGGACCAACAACGGAGTGCAGGTATGAGCGCACTGCAGAAAATGCTCGGAATCGGAAATATCGACTTTGAGTCGATCGGCGGGGAAATCCAGCGCGGTGTACAGGATTACAATCGCAAGCTCGACGCGATCCTGGCCAATCAAGAGCGGTTGCTGCAGGGACAGGCACAGATTCTCGAGGCGCTGCTCGCCATCCAGTTTGCCGAACGCATGGCCACGGCTGATCTTTCTCCAATGGAGTTCATGGTATGAGTATCGAAACAGAACTGCGCGAACAGATTGACGCGCATATTGCGCCGCTGCGCGAGGAAATCGATCGACTCAAAGCTGAAGTCGCTGCCCGCGATGCCGCGTTGCGGGGTTCGGAAGTGGACGGGATGCGTGCTGAAATCGCGCGCCTGGAATCGGCAGTGCGCGAGGCGCTGGAAAAGATTGAACGCGAGAGCGCGGCCGCACGGGAAGCCGCTGAACGCGCTGCGCAGGAAGCCGCTGACAGTGCCGAGGATGAACCCGAAGATGAGGCCGAGGATGAGCCCGAAGATGAGCCCGAGGATGAGCCCGAGGATGAGGGGGCACCCGCGGTCACCCTGATTGAAACGCCGCCCGTTTCCGAGTCCGAACCGTCCGAATCGCCGGCCGAGGAACGCCGGCGCCGTCGCTTTTTCAGCCTGTAAGCCATCCGGGAGGATGTCATGCCATTGAACGACTCCGACGCACGGGCTGCTACGTTGCCTGCGCCACCTGCACAGCCTGCGCCACCTGCACAGCCTGCGCCGGACGCCGCCACAGCCACGCTCGAGGCGCCTGTCAAGCGCAAGCGCGGGCGTCCGCGGAAGAATCCCGATGCGCCGCAGCGTGTCGTGCGCGAAGCACCTGCGAAACCGCGCACCGCGGCCGCATCCGCGACCCGCGTGACGGCCTCGATCGGTGAACTGTCACCGGACAAACTCAAAGGGCTGCTGCAGGCACTGCATCAGGTCGCAGCCATCGCGACCCGCGCGCCCGAGTTTGCGCTCGACGATGATGAAGCCGCCAGCATGGCCGAAGCGATCGCCGCAGTGCTGCGTGAATACAACGTGCCGATTTCCGGCAAGGTCGCCGCACTGATCGGACTGGGTGGCACCTGCGCCCTGGTCTATGGTCCGCGCGTGGTGCTGATCAAGCGCCGTCAGGCGGCCGAACGCGCCAAGCGGATACCGTTGCGCGCCGTGGCCGAATCGGCTCCACCGCCGGCGCCCGCGATAGATCCCGAACCGCCCGCGGTCGCATGACTGCCCGGCTGCCACGCGTCGGCCATGGTGAACGCGCGCTGGTGTTGGGCCGCACCGGCTCCGGCAAAACCACGGGCGCTGTCTGGCTGCTGTCGCGCGCGCCCGGCCGCTGGCTGGTGATCAACAGCAAAAGCGACACCATGCTGGACTCGCTGGGCGTGCCAGTGTCCTACAACGCACCGCGCATTCTGGCCGTGCCAGAGGATGCGCGCGTCATGGTCGCGACACCGCGCACGTTCGATCCCGATGAACTGGACCTGGTGCTATTGCAGCTGTGCGAATCCGGTCGCTCGATCTCGATCCTGATCGACGAACTGCTTTATTTCCACAACGCATCCGGTCGCGCCGGTCCCGGACTCATGGGCCTGCTGACGCGCGGCCGGTCGCGCGGGCAGTCCTTCATCGGATGCAGCCAGCGTCCGGCGGCTATCTCGCAATTCTGCTACTCCGAATGCGACTATTTCGCGATCTATAAACTGACATTGCCACAGGACTGGCAGAAGCTGATCGCGATCACCGGCAAGCCGGCCTTGCGCAAACGCCGCGCGCCGTTCTACTGGGGCTGGTATGACGTGCGCCAGGACCGCCTGGAGGAATACGGACCCGTTCCCGCAGCCGATCTCGCGCGCCGGTTTGCCTGACCGGTCCGCTGCGCTTGACAACGCGCGTGGCCTGTTTCCATGATGGCCACGCTTTCCACCCACCTACGGAACCGCCTCATGAAAAGCATTCTTGCCACGGCCGTGATCGCGTTCATCAGCGTCTGGCTGATCAACCACGGCCTGACGATGGCCGGCCTGTCCGCTTACAAGGCCTAAGACCATGGCCGCCGCCGCTGCACCGTCCGCGCCGACGCAGGCGCAACTGATCCAGCAAGATGCCGCGCTCGTTGCGGCGCTGCTGGCCAATTCCACCGAGTATTACACGCGCGGCCCCGCCGTCAGCGGACCGCTCGGCCAGGCGCTGAATATCCAGATGCCGACCAGCGGCATCATGGTGGCGGTGGACTTGGATATTTCGATCCCGGTCACCATCACCGCCGCGGCCACGGCCAACGCGATCGGCGCACCGGGCGCGATCACCAATGTCGCCGTGCAGGACTGGTATGGCAACACGCGCACCACTGTCTCGGCGTCGCGCCTGCGCTCGCTCGCCGGCTACCGGATGGGGCGCCCGTACAATCGCATCGCGGCCGCGCTGAATAACGACACGGCCAATTTCATCGGCGACGCGCTGCCCACCGCCACGGGCGCAGGTACGGTGCGATTCAAGTTGCACATTCCGATCGCGCAGGGCGGCAGCTCGCTGGTCGGCGCGCTGCTGACGCAGACCAGCAACGGCACGTGCCAGGTGGTCCTGCAGTCGCTGGCGTCTCTGGTCAGCTCGACCAATCCCCACGCGCCCTACAGCGCCGGCACGATGACCTATGGCAATATCACGGTCACGCCGAGTTTCCGGTTCCTCATGCCCTCGACGTTCCTGCCGCAGACCCTGCCCGTGCTGTCGCTCTCGACCGCTTACGCGGTGCAGGACATCCGCAACACCGAGGCGCTGGTGGCCGGCGCGCAGAATTACACCAATTTCCCGCCGGCGCGCACGGTCTGGTCGCAGATCCTCGATTACGTCAACGGCGACCAAGTGAACTTCGGCAGTGATCTCGACTTGATCGAGGTCATCGTGAACGGCGCCACGCCGCTGAAGGCCTGGACACCTTACACGCGGCTGATCGAACAGCGCCTGCTGCTGGGCGCCGATGACATTCCGGGCCGGTACTATCTGCCGTTCCGCTCGCGGCCGATCAATACCGCGATCCTGGGCAGTTTCCAGCTCCGACTGACACCGGGCGTCGTGAACGCGGGCGCTTATCTCGTGGTCGCAAGCGAGATGACCTATCCGATGGGCACGCCGCTGCCGGGCCTGGCGGTTTGATATGTCCATCGTCACCGGTGCCATGTACGGCGTGCCACCGCTCACGCTGGGCGACATGACTGCTGGCGCGACGCCCGCCAGCAGTCCGGTCAGCGCGCCGCCGGCCACCGCCGGCGGTACGCCCGTCTGGCATTTCGCCATTCCGGTCTACGGCGTCGTGTTGCTGGTGGTGGCCGGCCTGTACGCATGGAGCGTCTGGCGCGAATGAACAGCTATTCCACCATGCTGATTGACGCGCTGCTGATCGGTTTCGTGCTGTTCACGCTGATCCATGGCGATCTTCCACAGTATGTCGCGTTCGCGAAAGCGGGTCAGCCCGGTGCCAGTACCGGCACGGCGCCCACGTCCGCTGCGACCGGCATCACCGAATCCGCGGCCGTTGGCGCGGCCAATCTCGCCAGTGGCGGCGCGCTGCAGATGGTCTTGCAGCATGGCCTGTCCATCGGCAACAGTGTGTTGCAGACCCTATGACGCAGCTCCTGGTCCTGCTCGCCGGCGTGTATGCGATCGCAGTCGGCTATCATGGCAATGGAAGCGCGCTGTTCACGCAGCTCGGCCAGGATATGCCGCACTACGCGCCCTGGATCGTGGCGATCCTGATCCTGTCCATGCTGGCCGTGAACGAATACACCGAACAGCTCGGCCGCCCGCTGCTGCTGCTGATCGTCCTGGGCCTGGTGCTGCGTGACTGGCCCACCATCAAAGCCACGGGCACGGCCACCTACAACGAAATCACCGGAGCAACTGCACCATGAGCGATCTCGCGAAAGACATCACCGCCGTGGCGATGGCCGTGATCGGACTGGCCATGCTGGCCGTGTTCATCAAGAGCCAGAACACCTCGAGCATTCTCTCCACCACGTTCTCGGGCTTCGGCAATCTGATCGGCACGGCCTCGCAGGGCTGATCCGATGCACACGCCCGCGCTTCCGCTCGGCTCGCCGGTGTCCGCGCTGCAGGCCATTCCGGTCACGCGCGCGGTGCGCACGATCCCCGAAGTCTGGCAGCCCACCTTCGGACTGCAGACCACGGCCGTGATCCCCGGCAGTGTCCCGGTGCCGAACGCGTTCTATGATCCTGCGCTCGAGTACAGCATCGGACTGCCCTACGTGCAGCCACCGGTGAACATGCCGGCCAATCAATATCTGCCTTATCTGCCAGGACTCGCGCGCGCGCCGCAGCCATGAATCCGGAATCGAACAATCCTTATGGCACGAATGCGGTCGGCACCGTGTTGCTGCCAAGCGTGCCAACGTCCCTCGACGGCAGCACGGGCGCCGCGCAGGACGCGACCGGCGGCACCAGTATCTACAACGCAATGGCAGGCATGACGCAGAACACGCTCGCATCGGTCGGCAGCATCCTGGCGGGCCTGCCATCGGTGACCGGCATGGCCAGCGCGGCGTATGGATTTCTGGGCAACACCATTGCCGGCGCACAGGCCGCGCAGGCTGCCAATACCACGGCCGAAAACCAGTTCGTGACCGGCAACGTGCAGACCATCACGCCGATCCTGGCCAGTCTTGCGGCGCTGGTCGGACGTAATCAGGCGGCCGCAATCAACGCGGCCAATGCAGCAGGCAGCAACGCCGGCGGTGGAGGCGGCAAGTTTTGACCCTGGAAAGCCTGAACATCACCAGCGGCAATCGCTGGCTCTGGATTCTCGGTGCCGCGGCCGTGGTCGCGCTGCTGTACTGGTGGTATTCCTCGTCATCCAGCAGCACGTCCAGCAGCTCGGGCAATTCGCTGGCCACCGCCATGGCAGCGGCCGCACAGGCGCAGGCCGCCTACCAGCAACAGCAGAATGCGCAGGCCCTTGCGCAGCAGCAGCTCGCCGACCAGACACAGATCGCGCTCGGTGCGCAAAGCGTGAGCGCAAGCCAGACCAGCGCCGCGCTGCAGCTCGGCACCGTTCAGGCCAACGATGCGTTGCAGCTTGGCACCACGCAGGCCAACGATGCGTTGACACTTGGCCAGGTGCAGACATTCGGTGCGCTGGCGGCCAGTGAAGGGCAGAGCGCGCTTGCCACCGTGATGAACGGCTACACGGCCGATTTCGCGGCCGGCACCAGCATCGCGGACACGGCGCTGCAGCAGGCCGGCCAAGTCGCCGCGACCGGCCTCGCGTCCAATGCCGCTGCCGTGGCTTCGGCCAATCAAGCGATCGGCGCAGGGCTGGCCGGTACGGCGAGCACGATCGGCAGCATTGGCGCCGGTGTCAACTCGACCACGGCCACGATCGCGTCAGCGAATGCGCAGGCGGCCGAGGCTGCGGCCCAAGCGAACGCCCAAAGCAATTCTGGATTATTCAGCACTGTCTTGACACTTGGCGCAATCGCTGCGGCGCCAAGTACCGGCGGTGCTAGCCTGGCACTGGCCGCATGAACCTGACCCGCGCCGACAAGATCACCCTGGCCGTGGCCGCCCTCGCGGCCGCCGTCCTGATCGCGTGGCTGCTCTGGCGCCGGTATTCCGCGCCCAGCACCGCGCAGACCGCGGCCGTGCCAGCGTCCACCAGCGCCCCGGATTGGCAGGCCAGTTTCGCCGGGCCGTCCGGGTATCCTGCTGTTCCGCAGATCCAGAACGGGCAGGCCAATGGCGTTTTCCAGCTCGACCTGGGCAGCATCACCCTGCCCGGTTTCCACTACTCGGGCAACGAACAGATTTATATGCCCATGTTCGGGTTTGTGGGTTACAGCAACTACGCGAGCGGCTGACCGTGAGCGTGCCTGTCGACCAGATCGGTGCGCTGCTGTCCAGCGGGCAGGCCATCATGACGCCGCAGGGCGCCGCTACCGCGGCCATGGAAGGCGTCCCGTTCGCGATGCCTGCCACGCCGACCGCCGTGACGCAATTCGATACCGCGCTGCAGGCACAGGGAGGCGGCGCAGTGTATCCGACGCCAGGCACCAGCACGGCCGCCAGTGAAGCCGCGTCGAACAATGTATTCAATCAATATCTGACCAATATCGGCGGCGGCGCAGCAGAACAGGCCGCAGGGATCACCACGCCCGCGGCCTCGAGCGCGCCCGCCACGTCCAACGCGACACCTGCGTTTTCCTGGCTGGACCCGTTCCCCTGGCTGGCGTCTGAAGGCCTCAACCTGCTGCTGATCGTGCTCGGCGTGGTGACCGTCATCATCGTGCTGACCGCGCTGTTCCGCCAGGCCGGCAATTCCACGCCTGCGCGCTATGTCGGTGAGAATGCGCGCGCCGCGGCCAGCGCAGCCCGTGGCGCAAAGTCCGCGGTTGCCGGCACTGCCGACGAACTTCCCTTGCTTGCCGCCGCGTGATCATGAATGCACTTGCATGGCTGAACCTGCTGAACCTGCTGATCATTCCCCTGGGCTACATGATCCACGACCTGGGGCGCCGCATCAGCGAACTGCAGTCGCGCCTTTTGAGACTCGAGCGCGAGGCCGTCACAAAGCCTGATCTCGCATTCTGGAATGGCGCGCGAACAGCGCACATCGCGGCGTCAAAGCGTGACGGGTAAGCAGGCCAGGCAATGCCAGCCAGCGGTCGGGCGCGAATCCGATCCGCTGCAGCCACGCCCGCGCGCCATCATTGGCCGGAAAAGTCACATAAGTCAGCGGGTACAGGCCCGGAAACTCGGGCAGCGCGTGCCAGGCCCGCATGGCCGCGGCACCATTGTGGACCGTGAAGCCAACATATCGCGCCAGGTAAAGCCAATGCGATTGCTCGATCGCCTGCAGCTCGCCACCCAGCCAGATGCACGGGACCGCCTGCAGCCATGCCACCGGGTCAGCTTCCCCGTCGCGGAAAAACAGGATATGCTGCCCGTGCGGCAATGCTGCCGGCGCTGGCTGGATTCGCGACAGGGCATCGGCCAGCGCCGGATGATCGGATGACACTCGGAGCGCGCGCATGTCGAATCGACTCGCACAGTGGCTTCACTTCGCAGTCTACCTTGTCACCATCGCGGCCTGGACACTCCTCGAGGCCACCGGGCACGCCAGCGGCGGCGTTGACGCATTCCTGCCGGCACTGATCGGCACCGCCGCAGGTTCGGTGCTCGGCTATCATGCCGCTGAAAAGGTGAAGCCATGAAACTGTTCGCGCTCTCGCTGATCGTCGCGTTCGCCATCGCCGGCACCGGCTGCAGCACGCTGGCGACTTTCATCAATCTGCCGGCGACACAGTTTCAGGTATCGACCATCCAATTCTGCGGCAACGCGCCCGCGCTGATCGCCGCGCATCCCGGCAACGGCGCGCTCGCGGCCGCCGTGCAGTCCTTGTGCGCGACACCGCCGGGCATCGCGCCCACCGCCCAGCAGACCGCCGCGCTCTCGCAGGCCCTACAGCAGCTCGCCGGCGCCGCGGCCGCCACCGGGACCGCCGGCAAGTGAACTTCTGGCCTGCCATCAAGTCGCGCTTGATCCTGGCCGCACTAAGCCCGGTCCTGGTCGCCGGCGCTGCCCTTTCGCTGGCACGCTACCTGGTCGCAATCCCTTTCGATCCGCATCGCGGCTGGCGCATCGCGCTGGCCGTCGACGACCTGGGCAACGTGGCCGGCAATGGCCACCTGGGCCAGAGTATCAGCAGCCGCGCCGCGCACGCAGCACAGGCCGGCAAGACCTGGGGCAAGATCGTATGCAAAGGGCTGGACACCCTGGATCCTGGCCATTGCGCAAAGGCGCTGACCGCGCCGGACCAAAATCTGAACGTGGGCCACGCCGGCACATCCCCTGCCGCACCGCCCGCCTCGCCTGGCGCGTCAGGGACGCCCGGCGATACTCGCGCCGTGAGGCGCTAAAGACCGGCCCCGCGCAAGCCGCAGGACGCCGCCAGTCTCCCCGGCGTCCAATTGCGCGATCGGCCCCGGTGCCGGACATGTCACCGGGGCCCCTTTTTCAGTAAGGCCGGGAAAACCAGCGGCCGCTGAAATCAGTCCGGACTGTGCTCGCGGCTGGACCTGGCGACGCAAGTCGATCCCAGCCCGCGGCCCGCCATCGCTCCAGCAGCCAGGTGCCATGCGCGCGACGGCGGCGCAGCGCGGCACGGTTCTCGAGCGTCCAGTGATCGGCCATAAAGCGCGCGAGGCGCTTCGCGTAGGTTTGACGGTGGTCGGTGATGGTCATGGCGCATCCCTTGTCGCTTCGTGTTCGGCGATCAAAGCGTCCGCGAGTTTCATTAACGTCATTTTTCCCTCTCCCCGCCCGCCAATCGGGCGCGCGATGATTCTAGCGCGCGAAAACTGCGATGCAACAACGCATGAAGCGTGCCAAGCGCGATATGCAAGAATCGTGCCAGAA
>JAEHJW020005861.1_pt1 | contig 15319 bp, 28 predicted proteins | sample 9271431 | NCBI WGS metagenome assembly JAEHJW02
GAGAGTATAGTGCCCCTCCCCTCCCCACCTCGCGCCCCTCCCACCTCATCAGCCCACCTTATCACCCATAAAAAGAATCACCCCCTATTTTTTCGCTCCTCCCCTTCTCTCCTTGCATTCCTTACCGCGTCGGCTATACTTTTGTTATCCAGATGCATTGTGCGTCTGGAAAAAAGTGAGGGCTACACCATGTCAGATGAAATCAAGAATTCCCGTAAAATCGAGATTTCCGCTATTGTCGACGTCGTAAAACATGTCATGGAAATTTCTTCCCCACTCGAGTATGAGACATACATGTCCGGTTTTGGGACTGCTTGTGAGTTAATCATGGGCAGCCGCGGCGATAGTCTTACTGAGACTATCCATCGGGCCGTCACTGGAGAGGGGCGCCAGTCCATGATCTACGCCATCGCTCCCACCTGTGGTGGAGATCTCGAGATTGCTGAGGACGGCCTTGACTATTTTGTCGATTCCATCATCAGAGGAGTTGTGGACCTGAAGTCCATAGTCGACGATTTCGTAATCCGTGAGCCGTATTCCACACTTCAGGCGACTGCTGATCTAATGGTTGAGGTGACTCTTGAGAAATCCTTTCGCGAGTCGTCTCCTGATTACCATATGCTTGAGGCATTGCAGAAAATCCGAGATCGTGGTCTTCTCCTCGATGCTGACCACAACCTCGAAGTATGTGCTGCCACTGTTGCGGTTGAGAGACTCATGAGTCGCTTACCGAGGTGGAAAAAGAACCGCTCGTAAGATCGGGTCCTCATAAAAGAGAAGGCCACCTAATGGTGGCCTTTTTATTAGTGGGGGTTGTCCATATGGCTAGGCCAGGACTTGTGAGGCGCACCCCCGGCCGCCGGTTCAGTTCAAAAAGGGATTCTCGCGTCTACTCTGACGATCGCTTGCGTTCCGATATTGAATGCTTCTGCCTCAAGGCGTACAGGGCCAACCCGAGCAAAACGATCGCGCAAGCCGATACTGATTCCTGTGTTACCACCGATGCTTCCACCCATTCCTCCGATAGACGCCGCATAACCGATGCTGCCCGAGAATCTTTGATGTAACGAGATAAACGCGCGATTGGATGAGACATGGATATGCACCGTATCAGATCTGAAATACTTCTTTGATGTGAGAGCGTCGCGCCGTTTTTTCAGAATAGCCGTGACGAGGATTTTCCGTGTTCCACATGTGATTTCGCGTGCAGCCACGATCTGGTGTTTATAGACTACGATGCGTTTTGTGACGATTCGCACGGGCCCGGGTATCTTAACGGTGTGCGTGATGATGGGTTTCCCTGACTGATACCAGTACACGCTTCCGCCACCGATGATGCTTCCGACCAGCAGAGAAGCTCCTGCAAGTATGAGCGTACTACTTTTGATGAGAGTCGACATTATATGAAGATGCCGGCCATGGCAAGGCTTGCGATGAGTAGCCCGAGGGAGACCCCGCGGAGGTAGACTGTGATCTTTTCCCGTTCTTTATCCGAAGACCCGTGCCTGTTGTCCCGGCAATTGTCCCTGCCGATTCGCTTAGATGCATCAGATGCGGCTGGTGGACAACTATGAGCACCTTGACCGCGTATGTGAGCCATACGAGAGCCGACATTAGTCCGATCAGTTTTACCGGGCATATTTTTTCCCCGTCAAGATCATCAGAGATCAGTTTACTGAGTATGCCCACGAGCCAACCTCGCGTCAAGTGTTTCTTTACGGAGCGCCTGATCTTTCATGTATTCGTCTTTCGTCAGATATTCTCCCGAGAATCGGTCTAGTTTCCCTTCGATTCTGAACATCCATTTGAGAATAGCCCCGGAAATCGGTACAATGATTCCGACCAGCAATAACATGAGACTGTGATAAATGCTCATTCAGAGGCCTCTATGATCACATGTGAAAAGTCATCCGATACCGATTTGCTCTTAGATTTGCGATCTCTTATTAAAGCTGAATTTACTCAGCAGAGTCAAGATACCTTATCGAAGACATCGTATCTCTGGCGTAAAGATGGTGAACCCATCGGATTCATCCAAATTTTTCCGGTTGCCTTCGACCTAGTTTACGAGACATCGGACCCCTATGAGATTCCAAAACTCAACCGTGAGAGCCTGCGAATTGTTGATAAGTCAATCTACCACCATATCTCAGCAGTCGCATTCAAGAGGCCCACAAACTTCGCTATCGCGCTCCGGAAATTTTACCCCGTATACCCGTATTTTGTTGAGTTTCCATTGATGTTAACCGTTCAACCCGCGACCCTGGACGGTATCACATTTGATGAGCGGTTGGGTTTCATCCCCAGCCTCTACCCTTTCATCTGGTATAAGACAGTCAAGTCGCGCGATGACTTACCGCTTATGCAGCGGCAACGTCTGCGGCCGCGCCCACTCCTTTCAACGCCGCCCCTGTGTGATTGTTGAGTTGCGTAATCGTGCCAGCAACGGGAGAAGATGACATAACGGCACCTAAGACCATCACGAGTCCGATCAGGAAGAATGCCACATCAAACCAGAAACTTCCGCTTGTCAAATCGGAAAAGAAGGATCCCATTTCAGAGAAGAACCCGGGACTTGATTTGTGTGGGGTACTCGAGGTGCTCGAGGTACTCGAGGTACTCGAGGTACTCGAGGTACTCGAGGTGCTCGAGGTGCTCGGGGTACTCGAGGTACTCGAGGTGCTCGAGGTAGCCCCCATTGCAGTCCCGACATTCTCAGTAGTCGACCCTGACCCGCTCATTTGCCGCCTTTTTTCGATGAGCCCTGGATTTTCCCAGCCAGCGAATTTGCCATGTTATTCGCTGTCGAGAAATAATTCGCCTGATTCCCGTTTATCCCTTGTTGGTAAGCCGCATTATTATTCATGAGCCCGGAATTCAAAAGCACGATATCCTGCATTGCTTGAGACGTTCCGCCGCCCTGCCCAATATTATTCGCCTGCAGAGAATCTGTTGCTGCCGGTACGGTTTGCGCGGTCGCTGTTTGTGTTGTCATAACTCACCCCGTTGTCCAGAATGTGCGCGTCGGCCCGATTCCCGCTGCAGAAGACGAGAAGCCCTGGTATGCCAGATTCATCCTCATGAGCATTTGTTCGAGTTGGACAATCGCCGCTGTTGTGTTAGTCGTGGCCGGAAACCCAAAAAGCGGAAAAAGATCGGACTTCACATTTTTGCTGGCGTTAGCCATGGCGTATTGTGTCTGTAGAGGTGCGAATCCTGTTGAACCGGATAATTCTGGAGCAAGCATTGGAGATGAAAGCCCATATCCAAAACCTCCAGTAGCTCCGCTCCACGGATTAGAGCCTGGACTCGGGGTAGAGCCCGATGCTGCGCCCGGTGTCAGAGATCCGACAATAGGGATTTTCTTTCCCTTATAGACCATATAGACAATCGCGGCAATAGCCGCGATTGTCCCTATGATTGCTATTTTCGAATCCTGATTTTTAGTCGTCATTCGCGTTATCCTGATGCCGCATTACCGGATCCTGAGTGTATATTCATGCCGAATCCACTGAAGCTCCCGGTTCCGTAGCTTTGTGACAGCTCATTAGAGCTGATGTTCACTTTTGCCAACGGCCCATACGCGTTTGATCCGAGTCCCGCCAAAGATTCCGATTGCACAGCGTAGAGCCCGGCCTGATTGCTGTTCTGATTCATGAGCACCTGATCAATACCTGCAGCCGTGTACGCAAGAGCCGTCAGATTGTTTGCCTGGCGCGCAGTTTTCTGCTGTGCAAGTCCTATCTGTGTAGCCGCAACCGTCGCTTCAGACTGTGCCTGCGCCTGATTCGATAGCGACTGGCTCATGAGCATGTTTTGGTATTGCGAATTGAGCGCGTTGTAATAGCCGCTATTAGAGTTAGACCCGGATGAGGAGCCGGATGAGCCGGATGAGCCAGAACCTGAGGACATCAAAAAATAGGCTCCCAGGGCCACCCCGCCGATCACGACGATGGCCACCTTGTGATTTCGTACCGCCTGCATATCAAAAGGCATCGTTTAGACCCCAGGGTAGAGAATCGAAATCGCGGCCGCATCAGAAGCCGCCGGTGGATTGCCGATGGTTGGAGATCCGGCGCGCGCTGGCTGTGAGTATGGCATGACGTACTGTGGGACAAGATAGTAGCCCGTCCCCTTCATAATCGTTGGAGGACCACCACACATGACAGGGCCCGGCATCGGGTTTCTCTGCAGAGCGGGCCCTAGAGACTGTAGACCTTGAGAGAAAAAAGCACCCCCAATTTCCCGCGATGCCACTCCACCGTCAGTAGGCATCACGGGAGAACTGGGGGTGAAAACGCCCCCCGGCGAAAAAACTGTAGAGCCCGGCACGCCGCCATATTCTGGTCGGAATTGTCCACCTGCGGACGCGTGCGCGACCTGTGTAGCGAGCGCGGGATTACCGCCCCCGAAAAGCGATGCTCCCCATAGAAGAAGCCGACCGAGGCCTGTCATGGCAGCCATGATTAGCCACCGCCAGCGACACTAAAAGCTGACATGGGGAAAGCCTGGTAACCGCCACCTGTAGAATTTCCAGTTCCGCCCCCAGTAGGATTTTCAACCGTCGACAGCAAGCGCCCGAAACCCCCGGTAGTCGAGTTAAAAAGGGTCGACGTGCCTGAAGGATGGCTTACGAGTAACGCGAGCGCGGCGACGCCTATGAAAAGAACTGCGATTTCGGTCAGATTGCGGCCCCAGTCACCCATTTTTTATGCTCCCGTCGCATTATGCGATGTCATCGATGGGGCCAGATTCTTAATCTGATCCCACGCGCTTGTCAGATCACTTTTAACAGTTCCGATATTCACGATCAGTAACCCCAGTACAGCGACCCCGATTAAACCTTTCGTCGCCTCATCGTATGGTTCAGGAACGTAGTTCCAAAGGAGATAGAGTCCACCGATTCCTACCATCCATGGCACAAATGTCGCCTGTTTCTTGACGGATCCCCAGACGCATTCCGAATTGCCCATGACGGCCGTAATCATGAGGTATATGCCAATTATGAATAGAGAGACGCGCATTATGGTATTCCCAGCATATCCTGAGTCGCTGTGTTAGATATGGTCGTAGCAGTCGGCACGCTAGGTGTCTGCATTGTTCCTGAACTTGAAGCCGTTGTTTTGCAGACATCGCGCTTTATGAGATATCGGCCCATCGTATTAGCCCAGGGATTCCCCTGCGGATCTTTTGTCGCGAAAAGCCACACCAAGTACCCACCGAGAATCCACGGCAGAAAAGACTTCATGTCTTCTCCGCCACCGCTTCGCCGATCTCTTTGCCGAGGTACAGGAGGGCTCCGACCACAATGATGATCGCAACCCACCAGTACCAGGGATGTCCGTATATGTCCTGCATACTAGCCACCGATACCGGGCAACGGTGTGTTGACCGCGTATGTCGACTCACTCATCGTCAGAGTGTACGGATTCGCGCCGAGGCTCGAAGGAATCAGTTCTAGCTGAACCTGACCCAGCAAATTCGTCACAATGGGCTTCCGTGCAGACGAGTAGTAGTAGAACCCAGGCATGATGTCGCCTCCGAGCATCTCACGAAGGCGCATGATCCAAAGCTGAGGAGGATCATTGTCGACATAGGTGTTACCACTCATGCGGACTTTCAGGCTCGTCAGATCAGTACCATAGTTCCACGCGCCGTTCGCGAAAAGCAGGTACATACCGTGCACGATGCGCGCATCGGGGAAGTTGATAAACTTCGGAAGGCCGACCGCCAGGTTCGTATTGTCCTGCTGCAATCCATTAAGCTCATAGACAGTGGACAGGTCCTGGTATGGAAGTACAGGCGCCGGCCCTTGTGGTTGCAGATACTGCTGTACGAGAGTGCACTCGATATTCGAAATCGAGTAGTCTCCCACAAAGGGCTGATCAAATCCACCGGCTGCCGAATTCGAGGCGAATGTCGTCTCAAAAAAGACTTGGCCGGTGTTCGCCTGCATTAGAAGAGCACCGACCGTATTCATCATGCCTACCGAGATCGGCACGCGTATATAGAACTCGATTGTAGCGCTCGAGGCGGCCGCTATTGCGCCGTCCGCAGAGCTTGACGGATATGCGAACGGGGTTGCAGGGTTTCCCTCAGCATAGGTGTTCGCTGTGTACGGTACGCGAGCATTGTGGATAGCATTCCGCAAAAAGATCTGCAGACCGGACGCCTGAATGCGTTCCAGGTTCGCATAATCACGCAACGCGAATTTCTTGATAAGGTTGTAGGGAAAACCAGGAGTAGGAGCAAGAGCAGCGCCACCGGACGCGGCGTTATTCGTGACCGTCATGCTGACAAGAACGTCAACCGCAGTCAGAATTCCCAGGTTTTCGAGTTTGTGACGGAAGGTCTGGCCTCCGACCCCTCCGACATCAGGGGAAAGGGCGAGAGATTGGCGAAGAGCACTCGCGAGCAATTCATTACGCGCAACGCTGTTTAGCGCGGCATTCGTCATGATGTTCTGAGGAGTCAGAGCATTCGGATTAGAAGCGGGCGCGGCAGAGGCAGTTCCGGTCATGATGTGACTCCGTGTCGAGAATGGTTAAAATAGATAATCGCTTCACCAATGACCCCAAGCATCAAAAAGAAGGCGATAGCCATCAGTCCGATGACAAGAAAGTCGTGGACATTGACGAGCTGTGGGCGTTCCATGTGGACCTTAGGCCTTAGGAAGGCTGGTCGCGTACTTGTCACGCAGAAAATTGTAAGCCACCACAAAAACGATCGCGATGATGCCTACAATCAGAATATTCCAGACGTTCATTCCGACTACTCCAGACATTTTATGTCTCCCGTGAAATTGGCTGCCGACTAGTTTTCATTAGCCGTCGGCAATGGCTGTGCTCAAAAAGACTGCGTGGTCGAATAAGTGGACGGTCTACCGGCCGGCCGTCAGGCTCTGCTCTTTTCGCGGGAATGAGGAGGGGCTAAATCAACGTGAACCGTTTCGGTTCATCTTTTTTTGCGACTCTATCAGACTTTTTTCTGATTGTCAAGGGTTCGATCAATTCGAGATCCTCGCCTTCCTTCATATACCAAAACCAACGTGGTGGCAAGAGGACATCCTCAATATCAGGTTCCCCCAAAACTTCTGCCACGCGTTTACGATCGGCTGGGAGGGCGAGTTTCATCACATAAAATCGGTTGCTCTCAGTCATGCAAAAAAGAGAGACCCATGAAGGACGTTGTGCGCCGCCTAATGTGCAAAATCCCATTTCGCGTCCGCGGGTAAAAAGACCAACGATACCCGGGCCCGGGCGACCCGCTTTATGCAGCTGATACATTTCATCAATGTACACCGAACACGCGCGATGATTATCGACAAGTCTGACCAGTGGCGCATCAATGGCGAGCGGATCAGATAGAGTATCGGGATCCGGACGCCATATGACACAGCGTGTCTCTTTCGTGATCACTGGAAAAGCGCCTTCCGAAATAGACCAGTTCGCCGAGTCTTCCTTGACGAGATCCGCAATCCCTGCCGAGTATTTCGTATCAATGACGACTAGCGGACGCGGCATTGCTCGACATAGCTCTATGCCGACAAAAGTTTTTCCGGAACCCGACTGGCCAACGATCAGGCCGCGGTCACCACGGCGCAACGAGATATCGACGCTCATTAATGCTGAATCCCGACCGCTGGCCCCGGAACCTCTTGGGGTGCACTCGCCACGCGCGATGCGCGCTTACGGGCGACAACGGTCATGGCGCGAGGAACATAAATTGCCCCCGCTGTGCCGACCAGCGCAAAAGCCGTTATGATTCGCGGATCCGTCAACGGCTCAAAACCCCACGCATCGGCGCATTCGACGATCGCCTTAGCGAGTGCGCGCGCTTCTTGCTCAGAGAGCCCGATTTCGGGAGCCCCGGTCATCATGCCGAGGCCCCCATGCGACATATAGAGAAGCTGAGCTGTCGACTCTATACGAGCCTGAATCGACGCGGCTTTCTTATCCCGCTTTCCGGGTTTTGATTTTCTGGGCTTTGCTCCGCCGGCGCTTCCATGATTTCCGCCGTCGTCTCCTCCACTTCCGTGATCGGTGTCTCCGATTCGGGCGGATCTTCCGACGAGATCGTCTCCTGCGACGTATTTTCGAGGGCGTCCGCGGCCGCGCTTAATGCGGCCGCCGCCGTCTCCGTCGCTGTCTCCGATGCCTGGACTGCGGTCTCCGCTGTCTCCACGGCCTCCACCGTCCGCACCGCCTGCGTCGACAGTCTCTCGAGTACCTCCGCTAATCTCGAGTTCGTCTCGAGTAGTGTCCTCTCTTGCATCTCGATTCGCGTCTGCAGTGCTATCCACGGGGCCTCCGGAGTTTCGTTTTCATGTGTCTCACTATGCTCATTTTCGGTTGTCTCAGTCACGACAACCGTCACACCGTCGCCATCAGACATCCTTCTTAACCTCCGAGACAACAGACTTAGCAGCCGACTCGAGAAACGAATCAACCTTCGCTGCGATGTCTGCCAATTGCGATTCGAGAGCCGTAAAACGCGAATCGAATTTCGAATCAAGAAGATCCAAGCGCTTGTCAGCAGATGACCATGCGTCTCGCGTGTCAGTCAGGATCTTCTTAAAATCCTCAAGAGGGCCAGCTAACATCTTCTCGAGGGGTGCCATCATACCGCTGCTACCGTCCATTCCGAACATGGAATTCTCCTATGCTGTGCTATTATGTGTAAATCGTGTCAAACCATCCGGACAAAATTGCGACGCCCGCGGACAACGCTGTTCCGAGTGTGAGCGTCAAATCGGCCGAGGCGGTCGTGCTATGTAGGCCGAGCGAGCCGAAATCGATGTCAGCCACATACCAAGACGGGACATTATCCGCGCCAGCCGCGAGCATGTAAATAGTGTCCTCGAAAACGGTTGTCCCATCATACGATATCGTGATGGTTTGCTCGCCAGCCGCGGCGATTGCCGCATCGCCGGAAATGGTGAGCCTGAGGCGGCGAAGGGCGTTGGGTTCAGTAGCGGGGCCGACCACAGAACCACCAGTACCGGTTAGGGATCCACTAAAAAATTCGAGTAGAGATGAGACTTGCTCAGTATAAAGTGGATTAATATCTGTGCCAACAGGAACAGCACCATTGCTCAATTCGACAAACAAAGGGCTAGTATCGACTTCACCCAGCCCCGAGGCTATCTCGACCGGTAAAGGATTCGTGGTGGATACGGCCGCGCCGGAAACGCTGATTTCCGCGAAAAACGGATTAGTGACAGACACTGGATTACCGTTAATGACGATCTGAACGTTCGCTGGCGCAGTCAACGGATTCGTTACATCCGTCCCTGACGAGACCGCGAACGCTTCCGGAATAAGCGGGAAATTCAACATGTCAATGCGGACCATGCCTGTTGTCCCAGCCGCTGGCGCGATTCTGAAAGTTGGCGGGTCAACCGCTGGCACAGTATATGACTGCACGATGCCGGGAGGACATGTGACCTCGAAAGCCACACCATCAATATCCCAGACCACAGTCACATCGCCACTCAGATCCTGCGTATTGACGATGATCGATTGTGGGATGAGCGCCATCCCCTGCTGCTGAGCGTATTTCAGATTGTAATCGATTACGCCATCCGCAGTATCATACGTCAGAAATCCCCAGCGCATCTGCTGCGCAACGGGCGGCAAAACAAGATTTTTTACTGCGCCAAAATTGATCTGGGAACCCGGCATTATCCTTTTCTCCACGACATACGAAAATGACCCATGGCTGACGAATTCGAATTCATGCCGCCCGGGAAGAACTTAAAGAATTTTGGTGTGAATACTGGGATATCTGATACCATAAAAGACATGCCGCTGTCAACTACGCCGACGCCATAAGGCGATGCGCCAGCCGAAAGGTAGAGGTATCCTTCAGGGTCGACAGCGTAGTTAGACCAGTCCAAATCAAGCATCGCTTTCGCGCCAGCATCGCCGGGATATACCTTGATTTTAAAATAGCCGCCCCCTGACCAATGCACCACATAAAGCTCAGGGATTCCTGTTGAATTGCTGTAACTAGTGAACCACCCACCCAGCAGACGCCCGGGAATAAAGGTCGAGCCATTTATGAGACCATAAGAGCCCGCCTGAATCGCTGGCGTGTTCGCAACCGTAAATCCCCATTTTCCAGTCACCTCATCAAATGACCAAAAGTATGCGGTGTCATTATTGGTGTTCCAACAAATCGGCCCAGACATTCTGTAAGCGAATAGAGATCCGCCGTTGAGCACATAAGCGGCTCCTGGATTGTTGTAAACCCGAAAAGAGCCGTCACTGCAATAGAGATATTGTGCGGTTGACGATGTGACACCAAAAAAGACCTTCCCAGATTTACTGACATGTCTCTGCGGATACAACATCGCTCCGCCCGCCAAGCTGGGCAAATTCTGTCCAGAATTAAAAGAGGAATTCATGGATTGCGATGTCGGAGAGAAAAAGGGCCCTGACGACGGATTATGTGCCAGTGACGGAACAAACAACACGTTATTGTCACCTATGACGTAATTCTGATTCAGATAATTCCCTCCGTCCACGAGATCAGACAAAATCGGGCCCGGCCCCGCCACCGGATTAACGTAGATATTCCGTTTTGCGTAGCGTGTGAGAATGGTCAATTGTGAACCGACATATATGCCGGGAGTCACGTTGCCATCATAGACACTATAACCAATTGTCGGCCGTAATCCGCCCGCGCCGAAAATTCCCTCCTGCCAGCTATTATTCGGAATATCATTTATCGCGAGCGCCTGAGCCAAGGACACGTATGGCCAATATTCAGTATTTTTTGAGCCGCTCACGTCAAGCGTGTATGGCGCCGTGACCATGACAGCCACCATATCTTGTCCGATCTGTGGAATCTGAAAAGAGTTTGTCACGCGTTATAGAACCTGAAATTGTTCGTTATGAGAACAGGTACAATCCCTCGAGACCATTGCGGTACGCTTCCTTTAGCCATGGCTTTCGGGGAATAATACAGCACCAGACGATCGTACTTAGGATTCTTCTGAGATGTCCAGGCTCTCGAGAGTCCGAGATCATCACCAGCGGCGACATATTGTAAGGATGCGGCGATAGTGGCCGGATCCATCCATCCTGAAAACTGCCAGGCTCTAGTGACAGTATCTGCGATGGTGCCATCAGACGAGTACCTGAGACGAGCGCGATTTTGGATAACCTGCGCTACCAGGCACTGCTCATCAAAAGTCGCGCCCCTCGCCTCCTGCCAGAGCGTCGCAATCCCCAATCCTACCTCAAAACCTATCACAGAAATTTGGCCTTCGCACGATCAGCTTTTCGCGCATAAAAAGAAGCACACGGAAAATCAAGCAATTTTCCGCACCCCAGATTTTCCGATTTTCCGATTTTCCGCCGGAATTTTCCGCGAATTATTTTTGGATTTAATTCGCTTCGGTTTAATTCTTTTCGGCTGCACGCGGCCATTTTCCACCTCAAAATTTCCCGAATTCGCTATATCAGATGCGCAACGCGTGACCTGTTGAGCCTTCATTAGATCACCATTTTTCAGTGTTGTCAATAAACTGGGGAGGGTATCATAATTTATTGTAAGGGCACCCAGTTCCCCCAACGTTCGCCACTCAATTTCCCCCATTTTCTTCTTGGGTAGACCCTTAGCAGCTCCTGTCCAGACATAATCGCCATCTTTTGTGAGCTTCTCGCCAGCGTAAAGTTTTGCGCCTAAGGCTGTGAAGCTCTTCCAGACCTTGTCGATTTTCCATTGCCCGTAACCGTCTCCCACATCAAAACCGACACCAGCCCCAATGACCGTTAGAGAATCGGTGTCGGCATAAAGAACCGTGCCGGATGGTTGAGCATAAGCGGTACGCAAAAGAGCTAAGCGCGCCTGTGCAGTAATCCAGGCAGCCCACTCAGGCTTAATGGGAATGTCAGCAACTTGCTTAGAGATCCAAAAATGCCCCTCGTCATCCCACATTTTCGCTGTCGGATCCAATAAATCAATGGTGGGATATTCTGAAAAAACCTGCATAGCGGTACGCTCTAAACGTGTTCCAAATTTACCGTAAACGGAATTCTGCATTAATTTCGCCACATCTTCACGAGGCGTCTTTTTTGCGGATAAACGAATTTTTTCCGCTTTATCGACAAACGCTGTGAAGGGAAAAACGATTTTTTCAAATTCGAGACCACCGTGGCATTTATTAATCGAATATCCATTTTTGACAGCAAAGAGTAATTCAGCATTACTACATATCGTGCGAAAATCGCCGCGAGGCCATTTTGTGGTGCCGTCAACCCGGCACGGCAAAATGGGAATACTGAGATCGTCAGGAGCAGTGACGTCAACGTCATAAAATGCAGGGCGTTCAAACTGCACAGAATCGGACGGCCAAGACGCGCCATCAGGGACGCCTTTTGACCGCATGACAGCCGGAAAACTCGAGTTTATGTCATATGTCGTGCAAGACTCATGCGTGTCGACAGATGTCAGAAATACGAGGCCACCGTAATACGCGTCACGGCCCCAGCGGGCGTCCAGGCCATACGACGGCCAATACGCCTCACCATCTGACAAGCTGGCCTGCCAAGCCTTCAAAGCAGTCCCTGACGCTGTAGCGCCCAGGCCGACTCCATAGTCTGATCGCACAGCCGCATCATAAGCAATTAATGATGCGCGTAAACAAGCGACATCGCGTAACGCGTAATCGACGTGGTCGGGATTTTCCGGATTAAAAATAATCCCACCCTCAAAATTAATTTCGCCTTTCGGTAAATCAGGAGAAAATTGTGCCGAAAATTCGGACAGCTTTTTCGGAAAAACTGCGTACGAATCACGCATGATAATAGTGGTCGGTTTTTTCTTAGAGCCGCGAATTATCTTAATCTGGAAAATATCGCGCTCAGATCTCATGCTCACATCAAAACGCAAGGAGGGATTTTTCACGCAATAATGCAGAAAATAGCGCCAATCGTACTGCGCATTGTGGGCATACCATATGACACGCGATGCGGATTTTCCTTTTGCAACATAAGGAAAATTGAACATATAATTGACCATGTCAATTATGATTTTCTCAGGATCCCCCGAATAAAATTCAAGGGAACCGTCCGGAGCACATGTTGAACCCGCTAACAATTTACCACCAAGTCCAGATGTCTCGAGATCGAATGCCGCAAAAATCGTCTGTGGTGTCTCTTTTTCTGGACGTTGAAATGGGCGCACATTTTTGCTGGGGACGGCTGATTTAGGTATCATCATGAACCCCTTTTAATCGATAAAAAACGGATCTGGATTTCATAGGTTATCCACTGACGCGAATCACTCCCGTTTTTCTCCATGAAAAGGAGAAGCCCAGAAATGAAATCGGGGGAGGGCAAATGGAACATGCCTTGACGCTCAATTGGTGAGTAGAATCTCTCGAGGGTCTCGCCCTCATCCGAGAGCGTCCTTATCATCTCAGTCAGTATCCAGGCTTTAGCATATGAACACCTGCGGACGCGCCTGATGAGCGAGCTAATTAACTTTGATAACCGCTCACCCTCAGGGCCGACATCATCCGGCCCGTCCACATGGGCAGCGAATCTCGTGACGCCGCCGCGATAATAAAAATCACATGTGTTCCCAGCATTCCCTTTTTTCTTGGTTGACTTCGCCAGGATTTTCTTACGTCTAGCAATTTCAAGTTTACGGGCAGCTCCTTTGAGCTTCATCGCGGATTTTCGTCCACGGGCTGGGCGAGCTAAATGCCGAGAGCGATTTTCGGATGCATTCTTTTTCGCGATCGCTTCGAACGATTCGCGACCCAGAATTTTTTGAGCTTGTCGACGGGAAATAACTGAGCCGGATTCTGTCTTGAAACGACGCCCAGCGAGAGGCGTTAAGCCGTATGAACTCCAATTAATCCTTGCCATTAGACTGCCCTCATGTCATGCCATGTCAGAGCCCTCAGGAGTGGTGGCCTCCGGAGAGGCCACCTGCCAGGCGTTGCGCCGGGCTGACAGTGAGGGCTGTCAAAAATCAGTATAGGCTATCTCATACCAAGACGCAAGCGATTCTTGCGCTCTCTTTTCATGCGAGCCCGTTCACGCTTTTCCGCAATATACTCTTTTGAGAGAGATGGGCGCGGTCCAACATCGTGTGTGTTGAGATAATACGGCATCGCCGCCCCTGACACCATACCGAGCAAAACCGCAATATCGAACTTTTTCATGTAGTCCTCCACTTTATAAGGTGGCAACGCGGTAAAGAATCTGGTATTTCATCTCATCAATAGTGCTGCCGGGCAATGTTGAATCGACAACGGCCGACGCGACGGAATGCGCGATGAGGTGTGATGCGCCGCATGAGCACAGGAAACGAGCGGCCATGTAGACAGCCTTCTCAACCATTTGCGCACGGTCTTCTGCTAAAGGCTTATCCGGCATCATATGTCACCCTGACAATGTATGCCGGATCATTGGCTTTTATCCAGACAATGGCGAAATCACCATCCCGAGGATGTGAGAAAACTGTATCGACAATCTGGATAGCTTTCCCATTGCGGACCTCAGCCCACACCTCAATTCGCTTAGTGCGCACACCGGGGAGACAATCCCACCGATTTTTGGTGGTGAAATATGATTTGACAATATCCATGAGACCTCCAAAAAAGGGCCCTTGCGGGCCCTCGCGATAATTAGAATTTCTCGGCAAAAGCGTCTTGCTCAAAAGTCGACGAAGATAGGAAATGCAATATCCCAGCAAGAGCGTCTTGCTCAAAAGTCGCTGCAGGCCGCCGACGAATCTTGCCTAAGCCACGTTCGAAATACTCGAGTTCTCCAGACAAGCAAATCGCGGAATTATAGGCCTCCTCAGGTGTAGAAAAATAATAACGAATTTCGTTACCGTTGCGGTCTCGAGTAATAACGGCATACGGCTTGAATCGCCCCTCATCGCGTACACGATTTTCGAGATCTGAAATATAGGACAAGACAAGCTGGTGATCTTCACGAGCTTCCTTCCGAGCGTCAGCTATACGGTCAGACAAAGACTGAATCTTATCGCGTATGGAGGACATCTCTTCGTGGAGGGTTTTCGCGGCATCATTGTGTGCTTTTGCATGAGTCATGGCGTATTCGTTGCAAAACCAGTTCACGCGGTACTCGAGGGCATTGTAGGCATGCCCCAGTCTGCTGATGCTCTCAACAATCGACGGTTCTTTATCTTTACTAAACATGATATGGCCCTCACTTTTTCCAGACGCACAATGCATCTGGATAACAAAAGTATAGCCGACGCGGTAAGGAATGCAAGGAGAGAAGGGGAGGAGCGAAAAAATAGGGGGTGATTCTTTTTATGGGTGATAAGG
>JAEHJW020003441.1_pt1 | contig 15316 bp, 28 predicted proteins | sample 9271431 | NCBI WGS metagenome assembly JAEHJW02
GTGCCCCGACTGCTTCACTGGCGGAGATTGCGACGGAGAACTCTACTCAGCAACGTCTGAGGCGAAGTGTTCGGACTGTGGCGTCAGAATCGGCAACAGTACGTCGGTGTTGGGACGGTTCCCGGCCCGCAAGTGGTTCGTGAGCGTGGACCGGGTGGTGGTGGTCGACGCCGTGAAGCGTCAGTCGATGATGACCTTTCGCGAGGCTCAGGCGCTACGCAACGAGATGCGCGTGACCTATCCGGAGTTTGTGGTGACGATGAGCGCGGGGTGGGGACTGTGACTGATCGTTGCCGACACTGCCAACTCCCTGTCTTTGCCCCGTTCCGAGGTCACGACTATTTTGAGCACGTCTGCTGTTTTCGGTCATTAAATCACCAACACGGCCACCGGGCCGAGCCAGACTTACGAATCAACACACAGGAAATTGACCAACAAGGAGAATGAAATGAACGTACCTACCCGACTGCCGATGCTATCCGAAGGGAAGCAAGAACCCGGCACAAACCAGGTCTGCGCCGAGCAAGCCGTGAACTGGCTCGTCTCAGGACGACTCAGTCTGGGCGACGAGACCGACCACCCCGACTGTGTGCAACCAGTTCTCAACACGCTCGCCATCAACGTCAACGACCTGATTTCGGACGAGCGCCGAGAGGAGATGTGGCCCCTCATACTTCGTCAGCCCGGAACTGCTCACCCCGATATGGAGCCGATCCTGTCAGTGCGCTTGGCGTGCTTCTTGGCGACGAAGGTTCTGCACTTGGTTAAAGACGGGGATCGTGAAGTGTGTCGTCTAGCCATTGAGGCGGCATTGACGTGGTGCGATGACCCGAGCGAGAAAAATAGACTTTCCGTCGCCGCCTCCGCCGACGCCGCCTACGCCGACGACTACGCCACCTACGCCGCCGCCACCCACGCCGCCGAGGGGATGGACCTCATCCAACTCCTCTCCGACACACAGGACGAGTGTGAGCGTCTGACCGGCCACGTCCCCCAAGAGCCGGATTACGAGCGGATTGAGCGACTGGCTCAGATTGTGGGTGTGCGATGACTGACATCAAAATAGGCGACCGAGTGCGTGTCACGTTCGAGGGAGAAACGATCCTCCGGTTTGGCAGTGGTTCTTGGTGTGTCAAAGCAAACGATGGTACGCACCGTCCGATCTTCCCCGACACCGACACCATCGAAGTATTCTCGCCCCCGCTCAAGGTGGGGGACACGGTGAAGTCTGTCTACCAAGACTCAACGACGCGAGCCATCATTGTCGCCATCGTTGAAGACAAGGCGTGGGTGAAGTCGGATAACAACTATAACTCCGTGTGGGCGCTCGCTGCCCTTGTGAAGGTGGAGTCATGACTGACCCAGAACGGAAACTGCGCATCCAAGACATGAAGAAAATCCTCGATTACGTCCGCACGCACCGGCAATTCGATTCGCTGACATCGAACGAGACACTCGCTGAAGTGGAAGTGTTACTTGACAACTGGGGGTACTTTAATGACTGACCGACTAGAGCAGATCAAGGCCCGCATGGAGGCCGCAACGCCGGGACCGTGGGAATCTCAAATTCCTAACCTAGTCGTCGCGCCTGATTCACCTGAAGGTTGGTGGGGTGAGGTCGCCGATTTATCTGGCACGTATTTCCACAGACAGGAGGAAGACCTGGAGTTCATCGCTCACTCAATCGCTGACGTGGAGTGGCTGGTGAGCGAAGTGGAGAGACTACGACTTGCGGTGAATCAAACTCTTGACTATCTGGAGTCCGACCACGACCTCGATTCTCGTCAAGAGGTCGTTGCATTTGCAAACAATCAATTAGAACACGTTGACACGAGGGAGGAATCATGATACGAGGCTGGGAACGAATTTGTAAGTTCTGCAAACGCGTGTGCATGAATAATCCGTGTGAGTTTTGCGGGAGTGAATCATGACACCAGAGGAACTACGCGCGAAGCACTGTCCGGTGACAGGTTTCGATTTTCTCGGCGCTGAGATTTATGTGTGCGGTTTCTGCGGAACTGATCGTGATTACCCTGACGAGTATCCCTGTGACGCCATCGAAGCCCTAGACCTGCTCGCCGCCGCCAACGCTGAGGTAGCGAGACTGCGGGGGATTATCGACCGGGTTCGTAGATATATCCAGAACGCTGGGCTTGACCCCTGGCACATCGTTCTCTCCGTCCTCGACCAGAAGGAGGGGGAGTGAGCATCTGGTCTACCACCCACAACTGGACCGTCAAGGGCTACGCGGCGTCCCACATCGACCCTCGCACGCGCTGTGGCGATGACACAGAGATATTCCTCGCGGTAGTTCCTGATTACGTCTATGACGATAAGGCACACGGCGAGAAGATTCTGCCCTGGCTTCGATTGAGCGTAGGGGCGGATGACGCGTTGCTGAGTGTCAAGGACGCGACGAGTCTACGGGACCACCTGACGTGGTTCATAGAGAAGGAGAAGGCATGAGCGCCCGATACACCCGCCAGTATTTCGAAGTCGCCGGGCTCACGCTCTCTACATGGCTTGTGACTACCACGAAGGATTCATTGACGGCTCCCACGCCGCAAAGGAGGAAAAGTGAACAAATGGACACTGCGATTTGAGGGCCACGGCGATGGAATCAGTGTCAGCGAAATAACAGAAATCCAGAAAGTATTTCACAGGCTCGGGTTAAGCGCCACCGTCTCTACGGTTGACGAGACCGAATCGATCACCGCCGAGCGTGACGCCCTAGCCGAGCGCGTGAAGGAGTTGGAAGCGCAATTCGCCACGCAACGCTCGACAGTGCTGAACGAAGTGGTGGAGCGGTTGGAAGCACAGCCCATTGTCGGTTTTGAAATGATGAACGCCAATGCCATCGCTCTCGTGCGTTCTATGGAGGGGGAGAAGTGATGGACTCACTGTTCGACATGATCGACGTGGACGTTCCCGCCAACGCAACCATTGAAGAACGAGCCTTAGCCTTCCACGAGGCCAACCCCAAGGTCTACGCCGAACTTAGACGCCTGGCGCTCACGCTGTACTACCGAGGTCACCAGCACTTCGGTTGCAAGATGTTGATAGAACAGATGCGCTGGCAGTGGGCCGAGCGCACCTCTGACATGAGCGGATTCAAACTCAACAACACCTACACGGCCACTTACGCTCGGCTATTGATGCACAACGAACCGGAGTTGAGTGGGGTGTTCGCCACGCGCAACACCAAGGGACAATTATTTCTGAAAGGCGCAGAGTAGTGGCGAATAGGAACAAGGATATCGGCAGTCAGTTCGAGAGAGATGTTGTTGCTTATTTTAATTCCAATGGGTTCCCGCACGTTGAGCGTCGCTACGGTGCGGGAAACACGGTCGACAAGGGCGATATTAATGGCATCCAGGCGGTGATCGAATGCAAGAATCTCGCCAAAATCACTCTGTCCACTATTGCCGACGAAACCGCTCAAGAGGTGGCTAACTCTAGATTCGAAATTGGCGTTGCCATCATCAAACGGCGCGGCAAGGGGGTGCGGGGCGCGTATTGCGTCCTGTCTTTCGATCACCTGCTTTCGCTCCTGAAAGACGCAGGTTACTAAGCCAAATTTGGGCAAAATAGGATTGCATAAGCCGTTACAACGGTGTACCGTATTTTAATCACATAAGGAGACACAATGACTGAAAACGCAATCACTCTCGTAGGAAGGTTGACCAACGACCCCGAATTGAAATTCACCAACAGGGGTTCGGCCGTCGTCAGATTCACCATTGCCGTAGAGAGAAGGTGGGTCAATAAGCACACCGGGGAGGCCGAGAAGAAAGTCTCATTCTTCACTGTTCAAGCGTGGGAGAAATTCGCCGAGAACGTCGCGTTCTCCCTGAAAAAGGGTTACCGTGTTGTCGTCAGCGGAGTGATTGAGCAGCGCACGTGGGAAACTGACGCCGGTGAGAAGCGCAGCGTGTTCGAGGTGAACGCCGACGCAATTGGCGCTGATCTTCGTTTCGTCACCTGCGAATTGCACTCTGCTAATCGCAAGGAATCTGTCCCAGGAGATTCCGTTGACGACGACGATTTTTTCTAGTCGTAGCACGTGGTACTGATTTACGAAGCGAAACCATACACAAAGGAGACCATATGAAAATTGTCAAGTTGACCGCCGAGAACGTCAAGAGGTTGCGCGCCGTCGAGATTGAACCAGATGGAAATCTCGTCGTTATTTCTGGCAGGAATGCGCAGGGGAAATCGTCCGTGCTTGATTCGATCTGGATGGCCCTCGCTGGCTCTAGCGGCTCCAAAGAGACTACGCGACCTGTCCGCGACGGGGAAAGTCACGCTGAAGTTACGCTTGACTTGGGAGAGTTCACCGTGACGCGTAGGTGGAGTGGTGAGCGCACCACTCTTTCGGTGATGTCCAAGGATGGTATGAAGCCATCCAGCCCTCAGAAGTTCCTTGACGAACGTCTGGGCGCCCTCAGTTTCGACCCGCTGGCCTTCGCCCAGTCCGACACCAAGACTCAACTCGCTACTTTGCTCGGGCTCGTTCATTTGCCATTCGACCCCGACGAATTGGCGCAACGGCGCCGCAACATTTACGAGCAGCGCACGGAGATTGGTCGCGCCCTCAAGGAGACTGAGGGGCAACTTGCCTCGTTGGGCGACGTGCCACAAGGAACGCCAGACGAAGAGGTGCCCTTGGCGACGATCCTGGCCCAGAAGGACGAATACGAACACAAGAATCGCGAGTTGAGCGAAATAAACCAAAATCTTGTTGAAGCGCAAAATCAAGTTCGTCTCGCTCAGGAGAATCTGGCGCGGGCTCAAGTCGCCGCGTACGAGGCCGATGAGAACTTAGAGGATGCGCAGGCAAGAGCGCGTTCCGCTCAGGTGCTCCCAGAGATTGATTTTGGGAAATTGATGGGGCAGTTGGAGGCGACCAATGCTCACGTTCGTTTGCGTCGTGAGCGCGAAAAGGTCGGCACTCGCGTGGGCCAACTCAAGATTGAGCAGCGTAACCTCACTGGCGAACTTGAGCGGATCGACCGCGACAAGGCCGATGCGCTCGCGAAAGCCAAGATGCCCATCGACGGTCTCGGATTCGATGACGACGGCGTGACGTACAACGATGTTCCGTTGAAGCAATCCAGCGGTGCTGAGCAGTTGCGTGTCTCGGTGGCGATGGCGATGGCGCTCAACCCAGAGATTCGGGTTATTCGCGTGAGTGACGGTAGTCTGCTGGACTCCGACAACATGGCGCTTATTTCTCAGATGGCTCAGGACAGTGACTTTCAGATTTGGGTCGAACGAGTGGACGAGTCCGGGTCCGTTGGATTTGTCATTGAGGACGGGGAAATTGCGGGCGATTTCTAATGGGGATGAGTTATAGGAATTCGCCCCGTTGCGCAAATCTTAAGTTCGGCCGCCAGTGTCGTTTGTGTGAGAACAATCACCAGATAGTCAATGGTTACCTAATACATAGATGGTGGTCGGGTCGCGGCAATCCTGAGAGTCGTGAGTGGAAAGAACAGATCTACGTTCCCGTCGACGAAGTAGTTACGCGGTTGGCTAAACGAATTGAACTGGAAATGAAGGAATTACGACGTTCACGTAAGGTCTCGGATGCGTTTGTGCTTGGGGTCCAGTGGTGCAAAGAAATCGTCGAGGGCTCGGATGTTATGTTGGAATCAACGTGACACCAGTTGGTTTCTCGCGTTCCCTAAAATACATCCCCATGAGTTCTAATCTCAAAGTGGTCTTACGACGCGGTGACGATATTGCGTCCCTGGAAGTCGTTGAGCCCGGTTCGGTGTCCAGCGTGTATTACGTTTGGTGGCTCCACAATACGAAGGATCAACGAATTCTGAAGATAAGTTCGAATGCTCGTCGGATTGACAAGTTTTTCACTAGACGCGTCAACAAACTTCGACGTGCGGGATGGTGTGTGATGGGAGGTGAGGCCGGTGAAGTCAATACCCCGTAGTGCGCTCTAACACTCGATATCGGAGGGTAAATGTTCCATCGACTTATTGCTTTCGTAGTTTTCTGCTGTTCTCTGCTCCTACCCGCCAGCGCGGGCGCATCTCCCGGGCACGTCGGCGCTCCAGCCCACAACTGGATTGAACGCCTTCCAGGTCCTCTCAGGGCGCGTTGGGAGTGCATCTTGTGGCGTGAATCTCGATCGACACTTTTTGCGCTCAATCTCGGCGACAATAACCGCTGGGGTTCCTCAGGTATATTCCAAATGGAAGAAGGCACTTTTTTCGCCTATCAACGGCGCGCGGGCGTCCCTTACAGTGTGCGTGTGTGGCAGGCGTCAGTTGCTCAACAATTCGCCGTAGCGCACCAGATATTCCTCGCGGACGGGTTTTCGCCGTGGAGTCAGTCAGACGGGTGTTGATCTCAATGAATTGAACCTTTCAATCGCCTATCACAAAAATAATTGAACGAGGTGACACGGCGTTCAAATTACACTATTGTAATTACATCGCGGTAATTCGCGGGGTGATTCTGGTGGCGAGGTGGGAATGGTTCATCGGTTCAAATTGTGGCGTCAACGGCGTATATTGCGTCATCCTCACGGCCACTATTCCCATTCTCATCATGATTTTGAGATAGATCACACTCACGAAATTGATCAGTGTTGTCGTCGCGACGACTGCTGGGAGTTACCACTTCATCGAGTTCATCCCCGGCCGGTCCGATGATTTCGACCTTGCGTGTCCGAGATATACGCACGTCTCGCGCTAAATGCGTAGGGAAGTCCGAGTTGATGTTCTCTGAAAATACCGAACTGGCGAAACAGACGTGTGAAGGTTGCCCCGAGCGTAAAAGATGTTTGATGGTTGCGCTGGATAACGACATCGACTACGGCGTGTGGGGCGGACTTGATTTCGAGGAACGCACTCATCTTTGCCCCATCTGTCGTCACTCTAAACTGCCCGAGGAACTGGGATGTACTCCTTCACACAAACTTGAGCGCCTAGCCCGTCTCATCGAATTACAAGCCCAGGGGGACACAACCATTTCAGTTGGTATTCGTGGCGCCGTGAGCGCGCCAACCTCTCCCGGCTGCATCCAACCCCGCGGCCGCTCGCACTCGTCCACCAAGGCGTATAGGAACGGCTGTAGATGCGAGCGCTCACGACGCGCGCGCAGTATTGAGGGCGCCGAGCGACGCCGTTTAGCGCAACGGCGAATCCTAAAGACTCCCGAAGAACGTTTCATGCAACTCGTTGAGATAGACGGCGAGCATTGGTGGTGGCGCGGGGCCACGAATGGATCAGGATACGGCAACTTTTGGGATGGCAAGCGTACCGTGCGGGCACACCTTTTCGCATACCAGATATTCAAAGGCCCGGTAGCGTCGAATTCTCGTTTGCGCGCGGTAGGTGATTGTTCCCCAAAGAGATGTTGTAATCCTGATCATCACGAGTTAGTCACCGCGTGCTGAATAGTGATGGTTTCTGTAGCCGGTGCCAGAAATGGGCGCTCGACCATCCCGACCTGGGGTGCCCCTGGTGCCATCAAGTCAGCGCCGACGCGGCGCGCAAGAATCTGGGACTTGATCCGAACGAATCGCCGGTGCAAGTCCTTATAGCGGTCCGTGAAGAACTGCAACGTATCCGAGACCGCCAACGTCAGGTGTTCGCGCTGCGTTCGGTCGCTGCTCGGGCGCTCTTGCGACGTGGAAACGTTCTTGAGGATATCAAGTCCGCACGAACTAAATTAGACGCCGTAGAGCGTTGGGCCGTGGCGGATTCCCCCGCGGCGGTCAAAGAGCGGCTAGGACCTACTAAGGCCATCAGCAAGCGCGACACACGCATTGCCTACGAGGAACGAATGGCACGGCGGGAAGAGGCTTTCAAAATTCGTGAAGACGACGCTATTCCCGAACGTCTTCGTCCTTCTCTGGGTACTCGCGAGTGAGAATCCGTGCTATCTGACGCGCAGTGAGTCCGGATCTCTCCGATATTTCTCTAACGCTGACACCTTGGCGACGTAGGGAGTCGAGAATGGACTTCGAGCGTCGACGCAATACGTGTTGCATCTCCAGTGTTTCTTTGACCAGTGGCTGAATCGCTCCCAACTGAGAGAATACGTCCAACTCGCCGATTGCGGCGAGTACCCGAGCGTGAGGGTTTTTAAGGGAGTTGGACATTAGAAACGTTCGCCTTTCTTTAATAGATCGTACGCATCTGGAGAGGCCATCCGGCCGGTTCGAGTACGCACCATTAGCCCAGCACGGACCAATGCGCCTTCGTGTTCATTCTCGATGGTCGCGGCGTCGAGGTCGAGCGACTGAGCCAACGCATCGATCCCCACTGCTCGCCCGCAGAACGTGACGCACAAGGATTCGATGATTCTCCAATCAGTCTCGTCGAGCCCGTCTCTGCCCACCCCAAAGGCTTCTAGGGCGCGCTTCGCCGTGTCCGCGTTTATTTCGGTGCGCTCTATCGAGGTCACGTCGAGCACACGCGCGGCGAGGTGCAAGGACAACCTAGGAACTCCCTTAGAGCGACTGGCGACGAGAAGTGCGGCGTCCTTGGTGAATTCCCTAGCGTGACGGGTCCACTCGCGACCAATGATAAAAGCGATTTCGTCGACGCTGTAGGGTGCCATCACTCCATGAAATCCAAACCTATCGCGCAGTGGTTGAGACAATGCTCCCGGCTTGGTCGTCGCGCCGACAATGACCAGTGGTGGAAGTTTCAACGACACTGACTTTGCCTCGGCGCCGCTCCCAGTTATCAACGTCAACGTAGCGTCTTCTAACGCTTCATAGAGTGCTTCTTCGACCGCCGCTGGCAAACGGTGAATCTCGTCAATGAACAAAACCCCAATACTGTCGTCGTCATTCTTGAGAGAGAACAAAATCCCCGCCAGGTCGGCAACTCTTCGTAGCGCCGGCCCAGTGGTCGTCACCAGTTGCGCACCCAGTTCGTGCGCGACAATACGCGCCAACGTCGTCTTACCGGTTCCGGCTGGGCCAGAGAGAAGAACGTGAGGCGGTTTAGTCTCACGAATCAACGCACCGGCCATTACAATTTTTATTCGTGCGCGCAGTTCACGCTGTCCAATGAGCGAATCTAGGTCGCCCGGCCGTTCAATGGTCATGGTCATTATGTCCCCATTTCTAGGGCTACCTGTGTCGAGTAACCCGCGCCGCACCGGAGAGAGTGAGTCATCCGATACGGCGCGCATCATTCGACGCGCTCAGAATCTCCTATCTTTTTTGCTAGGAACAACCTGATACACCACCCAACAACCCACCGCGCTGACCGCTAGCCACGCGATCAATGCTAGGGGGTCGTCGCTGTTCGTGCCAGGACCAGCGTTGTACCATCCCCAGTGAGCGTCTATGGCGTGCAAGTGACGCGCGACTAGGTAGCCAGTCACCACACTGAGGATGTAGCCGAGAGTGCGCCTCACGCATCCACCTTGCGATAGGTCGCCACGACGACCCCAGACACGAGCACTTCCTGAGTCTCGGCGCACTCCGGGCAACTCGTGCCCCGGTCGGTGAACGTCCACCCCTCTACGGTCGCCTGACTTTCGCTTGTAAACCCATCGTTGAAACCGCACTGGTCGCACTCGACAATCTCGAGCGCGTGCAGTGTCTCCCACGCTCCATACGTTCGATCTATCATTTCTCACTCTCCTTTTCACCTCACCTGGTCACTCGCCAGGCTTGAGAGCGTCGGCACGAGTCCGGCACCCTCAGCCCTGGCGGGCTGTACTACGCCGTCACGCCCTCTCTTACTGCGGCCTTGGGCAATTCGCGCTTGTTCACATCACTCTTGGAGACGTACAGGTCTATTCCGGCCTCTCGCATCTCGCGCATGAGCGAATAGTGAGTGTCGATTCCGTTGATGTACCCCAACTCGCGCAGGGTCTTGGCGACTTCGTAGACACTTTGCTCTCCGTAGCCGTAGTTCATGCCCGTTGTGAACACCCACTCACCATCGACCGACACTACCGCGCTGTAGTACGTGTTGCCGTAGGTCTTGTCGCGCCACTCGCGTACGTCGATGAATATTGACCTTTGCGCCTTCATGACTTCCTCACTCTCATTGCTGACCTCGTCAGGTGACGCCTTACGTCACGACGCCTCGCGGCGTTTCGGTCTAGTAGCCCAAGTACGCCAACAATTCGCCGGCGTCGCACCAATCAGCTTCACGGTCGCTCGGCGCCTCTAGCCCGTTCTCAGCCATAAACTCAGCGAGACACTGAACGCCCAGTTCACCAGTGAAACCGTGAGACTTGATCTCTTGTATTGCGCGGCGCGCGCTAATCATTTGACCTTGTGCGCTCTCTAGGTAGGTGTCCATCTCGTCACTCTCACTCTCTGTCGTCACTCGTTGTGACGTTCTACTCATGATACACATATGTAACGCTTATTTCAAGTCATAATGAGAGATATTTATTAGGTGTTGTGTGAGTGAGGATCAAGTGGTGAGGATGAGTGCCACAGATGTTTAGAGAGGAGGGGAGTGGGGTGAAACGTCATCTATCGCTAATCCAGATACTCAACACACTCACCATCTAACTCACAGATACTCAACACACTCAATATTAGTTACTCATTGAACGCGTTCAACTCTGTTCAACTCAACTCACTCACACTCATTGAACACTGTTCAACTCACTCACACTTGAGACTTTCTCTCGGACCTACGCAGGGGGGGGTTGCGCGAATCGCGTAGGAGCGGCGGGGGCACCTCGCGATTGTCGAAAACACCTCTCATAATCTGGCCGAGTTACTCTCATTTGCCAAGAACGAGTGGCAGCGTCGTTGCCCGAGTCGGCTTCGCGCTGTGCCTCGCGTAGTTGAAAGTCTCATCATGTGCGCGGAAGATTCCTAGACGCTACGGATCTGAGTTTCTACGACCACGCCAGACAACTGGCTGTGATAGCGCGTGCGGGGCGCTCTCCCCGCGTACCTAGACCAGGGTAAGTTCTCGCCACCGAATCTTGCTCACCTCTAGAGCGAATCAGTCTCTTCGAGCAGTGTTTATCTAGTTCGCCCAGTCACACACACAAAGAACTTTTCATCTTTGCCGCCACCATCCACGACTCCCACGAGGACCGTCTGGCGCGTTGTCTCAACGCATTGACATTTCATTCGTATGCACACTTTGTTGCCATACGAACGCGTGGGAACCCGACACCGCTCTAACCGGCAACGTACGGTCAATTAACCCGCCACGACTTTCACGTTCGTGCGCTCACCCCGGCGCAAAGACCCCGAAGGGCTGGTCTTAAGTTGTTAGTTCCTTGGTCCTGGCGCCATCTTGGTGATCTTCACATCACCCTTGGACGCGGTCATCATCGCATTGTATCGCTCTTCGTCGCGAATGGCGAGACGCTTCTTGCGCACGCTTCGTCTGGTCCGAGCGAAACTCATAATTCGCTCATCGTACACCAGTACTTCAAGGGAATGGTGTACTCCAAAGAATATTTTTCTTGCTGTGGCTAACTATGGGTGTAACATGTGGACACACGAGCGTTAGGAGTTGTATGAATTCCACTGTTGTTCCGCTGGCCGAGCGACAAGCCCTGAAGAAATTACGCAACGACATGTCCAAATCCTGGTCGCTGCTCTTTTCTGTGCCTGGTTTGCCCTTAAAAACCTCATCGCATCGGCGCGCCGTGATCGGTGGTCCAGTATTTTGGCTGATCGTGGGAAGTTTCTACCTGATGGTGTACGCGATCATCTTCGAATACGCCATAGTTGTAGTATTTTTCCGACTACTCATTGCCGTGGTGATGACGTTGATATGGATGGTCGCCGCGACCATCCAAAGACTCAAATACCGCTGAATCCTTGAATTTTCAGTGTTTCACGTGAAACATGTCGCGTATTGGTCAAATTAGGTGTTAGTCAGGCAATATCCGCCATATTTTGCCGTGTCACCTTCCCTTTTGGGAACAGGCCATAGTTTTCGCGCATGGCGAAACTATCAAAATCACAGCGTTCTGCCCTTCCTGGCAAGGATTTCGCTGGTCCCAATCGTTCATTCCCCGTCAATGACGTGGCTCACGCTAGGGCCGCATTATTGGACGTTAACAAGGCCAAGGGTCTCACCCGCGCCGAAAAGTCCGAGATTAAGGCCGAGGCCCGCAAGGAAATACACCGGAATCACCCGTCAACTCGTAAATAATGGCGAGTTCTGACATTGTGGAAGCGTTGAGATCGGAACTTCCGGCGCTGACCAGTTCCGAACTTGAGTCTCTTTCAGTCGATGACCGTCGCGCCGAGACATTTCTTCTCTATTCGACCGGTTGGACTCAGGCGAAACTCGCTCGCCATTTTGGCCTCTCCCAGGGCACTATCTCTAGTGACCTCAAGATCGAGATGCAACGTCGCCGAAGTCGCGCGGCCAACATCGATGACGAGATAGAACGAATCGCTGGGGTTATTGAGAACGTGATGACCAAGGCGTGGCAACGTCACAATGAATCCGCCGAATCTAATATCAATTCCGTCGCGGCCACGAATTACCTGAAATTGGTCATGGAGGCCGCTGAGAAGTACGCGCATTTGCGCGGATTCGATCTTCCGCGGGCTACGTCGAACGCGCCTCAAGGAAAGACGCGGGTGGTCGTGCAAATCGGTGGTTCTCTTGACCGTCCCGAAATAGCCGTGGGTCTTGAATCGTGAGTCCTCGTAAGGGCGGCAAGGATTTGGCGACCCAAACGAACGTTGACGAATGGGTCTTCGACCTGTCGTTGCACCCGGCCCAACAAGAGGTGTGGGAGTCCCAGTCTCGTTTCAAAGTGGTCGCCGCTGGTCGACGGTTCGGAAAGACCGTGCTGGGAACGGCCAAATTGCTAGTATCAGCCACGTCGACGCCCAAGTCGGTGTCGTTGTGGGTTTCTCCTTCGCATTCCCAGTCGCGTATGGCGCTCGATATGGTCGCCGGAGTGATTCCTTCGGAATATCGCGAGGTCAATCGTACCTTTTCCGAGATATATCTTCCGAACAGTTCTAAACTGCTCTTTCGCTCGGGAGAACGGTGGGATAACCTTCGAGGAGACGGTCTGGTGTGCGCAGTGCTGGACGAAGCGGCGTTCCTCGATGAGCGAGTGTGGACCGAAGCCGTGCGTCCGGCCTTGTCGGACCACAAGGGCGAAGCACTTCTCATTTCCACGTTCAATGGAGAGAACTGGTTCTATCGTTATTACCGCAACGCCATTGAAGAGGACAACAGCCAGTGGGCGTCGTGGCGCTTCAAGACTCTCGACAATCCTTTCATCGACCCTTCTGAGGTCGACGAGGCTCGACGCAATCTCCCGCGCGAGGTCTACGAACAGGAGTACGAAGCGTCCCCGATGGCCTTCTCGGGCGCCGTGTTCGATTCCTCCAAAATTGACGAAGCCCTCAACCTGGGCAAAGATTTTGAGATTCCTACTCCGCGGTTCGTCCCTCCCGTCCCGGGAAGAGCGGTGATACTAGAGTCGACGTACCCGTCCGAGGCCGGGTTGGACTGGGGATGGCTCAATACTGCGTTCGAGATTTGTGTCGAAACCCCGGATGGCAAGATTGCGTGGGTCTACGAGAAGATCTACGAGCGCATCGAACTCAACGAACGTTGTGAGGCCATCGCCGTTCTTTGCCGCAATTACAACGTCAAGACCATTTACGCTGACGCAGCCGGAGCGTCTGAGAACGTGACCCTGGCGAGAATACTCGAACGTTGCGGAGTGCAAACCTATGTTCAGCCGGTGCCATTCGCCACTTTTAAAAAGATGGGAATCCAGACACGAAGTTTCTATCTCGAACAGGGAAGGGAAATTCTTACCAACAGGTGCCCTGGTCTTCGTGTAGATTCCAAGGCGTATCACTACGACCCGACTGGCGAGAAACCTGCGAAGGGTGACGATCACACTGTTGACGCTTGCACGGCTTTCTACGCTAGTCGTGGCTACGTACTGGGTGGCTTCATCGAAGGGGCAGCGTAATGGGATTTCTTGACCGAATGAGGAAGTCTTTCGAGACTGAAGAGACCTGGCCGCCCCAAGAACTTCGCGATCACTGGGGGGAAATAGAAGGATATCGGCGTCGCTACCGCAACAAACGTAGCGAGATGATTCAGGCTAATCCCAACATCGCGACCAACAATTCTCGCGTTGAAATATACACGCCCGTTCCGTGGCCGAGGGAACTGTGTCGATTCTCGGCCGCTTTACTCTTTTCCACGACTCCGCGCATCACTTCCACGGTTGACCGAAAACTTTTGGAAAAGATAGAACAGGTCAATGACATTGGGGCCTTCGCGGTACGCGGGGGCGTGGCCGTCGCGCGCGAGGGGAGAATCGGTATCCGAATCATCATCGACCCCGCGATCGACGCCAAGACTCCTCTGCTCGCTCTGGTCCCCGAGGACAACATCATTTGGGACATTCGTCATGGTTCTTTCTACGCCGGTGGCACCGTCATCATTACTCGCAAACCCGACCCCAGCGACAAAATCGTCTATCGATTGTTCGAGCAACACACCGTGGGCGTCGTGGGGAGGACTCTCTACAAGGGCACCGAGGGGGAACTTGGTCGCCAGGTTCCGTTGTCGTCGGTGGAGGAATTTCGCGACTTGCCCCCCGAGCAATTGACCGGGCTCGACAAGCCCACCTTGATACCTTGGGAGAACGTTCCTGGTTTCGAATCGGACTTATTCGGTCTCGGAGGCGTATTCGATAGCCTTAACGAAGCCGAATCGCTTCTTCTCGGCCGTGCTCGTAAGTCCCAACCGCAAACATTCGTTGATCGCTCAATCTTGGATGAGACCGGGAAACTTGACTTGGAGGGGTATCACATCGTGGGTGGATCGCGTATGCGCCTTCCCATCGGCACCAATGGTATGGAATCCATCGTCACTGTCGACCCGAAGGTTGAACTGGTCCACCACATTCAGTACAACAACCACTTGACGCAGTTGCTAGTCACCTGCGCGGGATACGCCCCCCTGACGTGGGGCATCGAGGGACAAACTGCTTCGATTCAGCGTGCCGTGTCGGGGTACGCTATGAAAATATCTCAGTTGCGTACGCTACTGAATCGAAGTCAGAAGGAACACATGGCCCTAGAAGGGATGGGTTGGGCCGTCGCCGTGGCCCTGGCGATGGCGGACGGTTCCAGCGAAGTTGCCGAGCGACTTCCTTCTATCCAATTAGGCGATGGACTGCCCGACGACGCACTCGACGGCGCCCAACAGGTTCAATTCTTACGTCAGGGAGTCGCCGCGTCCACGGACACATTGGTGAAGATTGTGCATCCGACGTGGAGCCAGACCGAAGTCGATGAAGAAGTGGAGCGTATCGAGGCCGAGGGCTTCGTGGGGAAGGGCGC
>JAEHJW020008863.1_pt1 | contig 15315 bp, 17 predicted proteins | sample 9271431 | NCBI WGS metagenome assembly JAEHJW02
CAGAATAATAGATTTGCGAATCGACATGCAGCTTAAATACCAATCGCCACGATATCGCAATACCTGAGAAAGCAACGCTTTGTTACTATTTCTAGTGGAAAAAACGAAGCTTTTTGCCGGATTTTCAAATGGATTTGGATCAATGACTTCCCCATTTTCATTGATTTTAATGAGTGAATTATGGACATAATCAATTTCAGGACATTTGTCAAATATTTCAGAAATTTTTTTGAGCTTCTCGGGTTCATACTCATCATCGTCATCTAGAAATGTTATGATTTCTCCGCGACTTTTTTCTATTCCTCTAGCAATTTTTTTTCCTAAGCTTTTTTCATTCAAAAATATCAAACTTACTCCACTTTCTTGTAACCACTTATCCATATCCTCATCGACGAACCCTTTTATTACTATTATTTCAAATAAATCCCTATTCATATTCTGTTTCAGAACGGTATTTACAGCCTTAACTATGTAGTCTCTCCTGTCATAAGTATATATGAGAACGGTAAGATGAATCAAGGAAATCATATGTTGATGGAATCCTATGCAAATAAGCTTTCTGTGGGTGATATAATCTACGCTAAGGCTTTTAGTTTATTTTAGGTTACTAATTTTGTTGTTTGGTCTCCTAGCTTTTACTTTCCACTCTCGAATAAACTTCATTAACTTGTTTTTTAAATACTTCCCTCGAAAATCTTCGAGCGCGTTTGAACCCCCTTTCTCTTAGTTCATCAAACATTTCCAATGCATCTTTTATCCCCTTAACACATCCATCCGCCGTAGGTTTCACGAAAACGGATGCATCATCGGAGACCTCACGCATGACTTCAATATCTGATACAACAGTTGGAAGACCTGTTGCAAATGCCTCGATCACTGGTTTTCCAAAACCCTCGGCCAAAGTTGGGAAAAGGAGAACATCGCAGGAGTTATAAATCAAGTTCATTCTTTCTCTACTAACATCCATGAACGTTATGCTATCATCTACTGCAGGACCTATTCTTACGAGTCTGAATTTCTTACCCATCCTCTGCATGGTTTCTTGGACAACCTGAAGATTTTTTCGTTTTAGAGCGCTAGATACAGAAAGGATTAGGGTTTTGTCTAAGGGAAGGCCGAGTTGCTTCCTTGCTTCCGTTTTATCTATAATTGGATAATACTCTGCAGGCACTGGTATGTAAATGACATCTATCCTCCCGGTAAATCCATAATCCACCAATTGGTTCTTCACAAATTCTGATGGAGCTAACACATTTTCATAGTAAACAAAACGATCTAAGAGAAGCTTGGAAATATTGACTATGTGACCGGAGGCCTCGTCTCCGGAGTTGAGAAAAAAAAGGTCGTGAATTGTAACAAGGTCGGTCATTCTTTTCCTAAGGACCGGCAAACCAAAGGTAGTGTAATGTATTGGCACGTCTCTAAGTTCCTCTGCAAGCTTCTTGAACACGAGTTTTCCAAAGATATTATTAAATCCCCACCCACTGCCTGGAATAGCCGTAAACGAACCCTTTTCAATCCTAGTCTTATAAGAATCCAAATATTTTAACTGATTCCTAGAGTTGATTATTGTAATTCTCTTCCTGGATGAGGCTTCACTGAATTCAGTCGCGTAAGAATTAAGACTGCTGTTGGGATGGCCAGCGCCCAAAATAACTATCTTTGACATTAGCTAAAACTAAAGTGTAAGTTCTGATTTATTTCTTTTCATTACGTGTTCAGAAGAAGTGGATTTGTTCACATTTGTCTGGAACTGTTAAAGTCGGTTACTGAATAGAAGGGTCACTGAGGATAAATGGGATAATATTTACATGACTTTTTCTAGAAATATCTTGCGATGCAAGACAAATTGCAGATCTCTAATAGTAAGATTTGTTGATTGAGATCAAATTTGTTTTAACGTTGGCATTTTACATGTCCTCCTTTGCATATAACATAAATGTTTATCTCTAGAATGCCAATAAGAGGCACCTAAAACCCATTAGTGTTTTTTCTACAACACAAGGGGGTGAGATTCCGCTTACTACTAGGTAATTCATGAGCATTGTCTATTCCTATAATTTTTGCAGGATCTTGCCTGAAAATGTATTTGACGTGTTTAGGTTCCCGCCACTATTTAGAATATATGAATTGAAATTTTATGAAGATGTTTTTAGGGGGGAGCAAATAGCCAAAATAATTTCTATAAAGAGCTATTTCACTTCATATGATTTATACTTACAATGCAACAGCCACCGATGTTCCACTTTCAATCATTATACCATCGTTGAGTCCAAGCAATTGTAGGCAATTCATTGAAAATTGTAAAGATTTGGATACGGAATACATCTTTGTTGTAAGGGACTACAAAGAATACGAAGATTTGGAGAAATCTAACGCTAGAATAAAAGTAATTCAGACAAACTCGCGTAACTTTGCTTTTCTCAGGAATCTTGGCGGGTACTTCTCCAGTGGCAAATATATAATGTATGCTGGCGACGATGAAAAAATCTCAGCTGAACTGAGGAGATCGATAGAGGTTATTGGTAAAGAGGATTTTGATGCATATTCCGTAATAGTGGAGGTACTGTTTGGCCAGAAAATCGTAAAAATGTGGACAAGGGAAAATGTGAGAGTCATTAATAGAAACTTTTACCACTTCATAGGAAGAGTTCATGAAAGGTATTCCATGATTCCCCCAAAGAGGAGGAAATTGGACGGCAAGATTATAAATAAGTCTTACGATAATTGGTCACATTATCGCAGAAAGAATCTGAGAATCACAAAGTTAGAAGAAAAAACCTTGAAAAATTTAATCAACAGGACTTATTTTCCAGTAATGGATTATATATTTAGAGGAGGTGTTAGAGGAGGATTTCAGGATCTCAAGGTTCTATACGGTTCAATCATGTATGCCTTTTTCATTTGTGTACGTGGCTCGGCGCCTTTAAAACGGTTAGGGTCGAGACAAAGGTACTCACTTAATAGTATGGGTTCTTACCTGAAGAAAGTTACATCCGAATACGAGCGGGAATATGCGATCAATGTCCTTAAGCATCTAACAGCAGGTGAGATCCCAGAAGGATCTACACTGGATGAGGAAGTACAACAGTTACTGTCTATCGTTGAAGAGTAACAGCGAAGATAATACTCGTTGACTAAACAATATCCAGACCACTGTTGTTTGGAATTCTACGTAAGTCAAGTTGTGAACTTATTTCATCTCTCTTGTGATTCACAATTGCAGTAAAGACCGTGAATCTCTCTATACCGTGAGAAAAGTATAAGTTCGATAACCTGAATGCTTCACATTTACCCCCACGATATTTTCTCCAGCGCAGTTAGTATATCGCGCTGTTTCTTTGTTCTTTCGAGGAACTCAAAAGATCCGCCACCCTTCTTTATTATCTGTAGCCTCTCAAGCTCCAGGAACATTCTCTCAACGGAATACTTCTTTGTCGGCCCGGAGAGGTTCATTGCCCTCACAATCATGGAACGAAGTATCAACGCTATGATAAGCACAAATATCGTTACCCTCACTGTAGAGGGTTTTCTTGCTCTCAGTGGAAAGAGATCAAGATCCGTCTTGAGCATCTCGTATGCCTTCTCTATTGCATCTTTCTGCCTGTATACCGACAGGCAGGACACGGGATCATAATCCCCGTTGCAGACAAGCATGAACCTCCCCATCCTGTTCTCTGCTGCCTTTATTGCGTTGTTTCTTGCCCTTGTTGTTATCTTTCAATCCTTCACAGTGTATGAGATGTATTTCATGTAAGGACCTGCAATGGAAGATGTGCAGTGCTGAGGTCTTTCCTTACGTGTAGCTTCTCTATATATTCCCTCTTCTGCAGAAGGTTGCGGTGGAAATCCATGCGCTCCCGTGTTTCTCTTTCCGGATCATTATAGAGGTATGCATCCAGATTGAGATCTTCCATCCTGAAAGAAATACGCTTGCAGAACATTGTCTTGCTCTCGTATATGATTGCGTTATCCGCCCTGTCCATCGTCTTCATTGCGGATGAAAATGCGATCTTGACCTCTTTCCTGGAATGTACTGCAGCAATGATGTAGTTATGCGCAGACAGGATGAATTCTGTCCCTTCAAGCCCTAGATCTACAACCATTCTCCTCAGCGTAACGACCTCCGGAATGCTACCGCTGTATGTTTCGAACGCCATTGTCGAAAACGACTCTTCTCCATGACAATGGAAGGATTCAGCTGCGGCAGATCTGCATGATCCTTTGCATGGCCATACTCAAAGAATGGCAGCGATGAGTATGCAGGCATCCTTGTTATGTCGTACAGCAGAGATCCTTCCGGTTTTATGCTGGACATGAAATTCTTCGAGAACCTCCAGTAGAGATCGCTTTCTCCAATCTTGTCCAGTAGTCTGCTTATCCTGGATGAGTTTAAATCAACGCCAAGAAGATTTGGAAGACGTGTCCCTTCGATCCAGGCGGGAATACTTTTCATCGGGAGCGGTCTCACGACCTTCGAAATTGCCAGTGCAATAATCTATCCGGATATCTTCATTCCCGTAATGGTGGATAATATCTCGCCCATACGCAATGAGTCCATGATTTTAACGAGAGGCAGGAAAGGCCCGTAAATGTAGCTCCTTCTTGGGAGAGTGATCCTAACCCTGCCCACCTTTCCATACATCTCCTTTCCGACATATCTGTATTTGTACGCCGTGTTCTTCGTCTTCGGATCATATCCTGGTGTTCGTTCATAATAGTAGGTTGATCCATTCTTGACTTTCTTTACGGTCTGTGGCGATCCCATAATGGTATTATTTTCAACCATTACACATAGACTTATTTATTCGTGCAGAGACAGTAATAAACGCTGTTCACTGGTCTATGATGGTGGTAAAACTGAAGGGATCAGGGAATAAGGATAAAAAAATTGTTCCTAATGAAGGCGGAGATTTTTCCATTTCCTCACTCAAGAATTTACTAGTGCCGATAAAATTTGTGATAATTCCTCCCTTAATGAACTCCCTTGGGGGATATCTCCTCTTTTAATGGAGTTTAAGGTATACTTTATGTATTCTTTTTCTACCTTATCATCTATATTTTCTATTTGTTTTGTTATTCTCGCTTCTACCTCTTCAAGTGAAGGAGACTGCTTAGAAATTCTGCTACCCCTACAACTCATCAAAAATCCATAAAACACAGATGCCATAACTATTTTTATACCCGTTAGCCCATCTCTATAGCCAGATTTAGAAAAATAATTATATAAGGGAAAAAGAGTCCTGAATACCATGAGACGCAATACCTTATTTTCTAATAAGGTGAATCTAAATGCTTTTTTCCAGTATTCTGCCCAATTTTCATAAGAGTTATTTATTATTGATCCAGAAATAGTTTTCGTAGCCAAAAAACGAGAAGCCAAATATTCATGAACTTGGCCAACATAATGAGCTGCACTGCGCTCTATAATCCTAGGCGTTACTCTATCCCACATGTTCACAATATTTCCCATAAAAGTAGAACGAACAAGTACGCTATAAGCTTGAATTTCAGGTGTTAAGAGTTTCATGTTGTTGATAAAGGTTTGACTCATAACTTCATCGTCGTCTATTCTGAATATATAACTACGCTCGCAAACCCATATCCCTAAGTTCCTAAGGTAAGCAAAATTGCTAGATTTACTTTGAACAGTCCTTATTTTCGGAGCTAGGTTCATCGCCCAAGCAAACTTCTCCTTGCTGTCGATTACTATTACAATGGAATCTACACATTCTGTTAGAACTGAACATAGGTATCTTGACTTTTCCCCATTGTTAGAGATTATCACTGCACAGATTCCGTTTGACGGCGTCTTTTCATCCCCTTTAAACTTGTTAAGCTCATTAATAACATTTCTTCATTAATATTATCTGCTTGGTTCAGAGTTTACGTTGCTCCTATACTTCTTCATAAACTTTCAATAATGCTTCGATATACTTTTCTTTCGTATACAACTTAGACGCCTCTAAAGACCTGCTCGACAACAAGTGTGCATTATTTAAAGCCTCTTTTATAGAAGTTACATAACCTTCAACTGTAGGTTCGGATAATATAGCCGCACCTCTGCTAACTTCTCTAGTTATTTCAAGGTCCGTGGTTACGACTGGTAATCCATTGGCCATAGCTTCTACAATAGGGTATCCAAACCCCTCATCTAGAGTTGGAAAAAGCAAGACATCTGCTGCTCGATAAATGTTGTTTAGAGTTCCGTCATCGACATGTTCGAAATTTATCCCCTTTCCTATGTCGCTTCCAACTCTTACAAGTATAAATTTATCACCTAGTTTTTCCACAACCTCTTTTATTTTAGTTAGATTCTTTCTTTGGCTAGCACTTGATATTGACAAAACGATAAATTGATCTTCTGGTAACCCAAGTGATCTTTTGGCAGAGATTTTCGGGATATTCAGTTTAAGCCTATCATTTACATAAGGGTAAATAACATTTATTCTTCCTGTAAACCCAGTCTCTTCAATTTCTTTTTTTACCTTGTTGGAGCATGTGATTACGAATTCAGTTCTCAAATGCGCATTAAGGCATTTTCTCGCGTATTTAATCCAAGCATTCGGTGCCCAAGAATTATCTGAAAGGGGAATAACATCTAAAATTGATACAATTTTCTTATCTGACTTTAAAAATGGAAAAACATATGGGTCAACGTAGTGGACAATTTTTTTGCTTATGGCATGATTACTGTAAAAGTTTGCCACGCTTCTGAAGATCAGTGCCTGCAACCTTGTGTTTAGAAACCATCCCGAAGTAATAGGAGGATATATACCTCTTAACACTAATCCGGGCAGACCAGATTCTAAATCTTCCCTACTGAAAGCGAGAGAAATCAATAACGCCCTGTTTTCTAATGCATTGAAGGTGTCATTTGCATATCTACCTATACCACTGAAAGTTCTTGCACCATTTATTAAGGTAATGCTTGGTTGAGGGGCTTGCATTTTTGGTTATAACCTGCCGGATATTATACTTTTATTGGTCACAGTATGTATAAACAGTGCCCTGCCCTTTGGAAAATGTTGATCTAACATGGGTCTATTGTATTAGTCCTTCTTTGACTCTATTGCATCAATTAGGGCTTACCATCTTTTAGGCTTCTTTCATTTGGCGTGTGCAAAGTTAGATGATCCAATTCACTAAGATTTTGACATGTTTATACTTGCCAGCATTCATAGTTAACCTATCCATCATCATTTACCTCACTTCTTGAAGCTACGCTTAGTTCAGCATGTAACCGTCTCAATGAATTCTCCTTAGGCGTTTTCTCTGCTATATTCATTTCTATCGTCCTTATGTCTGTCCGCAGTTAACGTCTGTTTTGCCAAACGCCTCCAAATTCTGCATAGTTGCCTCATGGCATTTTGTTCTGACCAAAAATCATTGCAGATTTCGCATGAGTTGAAATCTGGCTAGAGCATCTTATATCTATCGGGGGAAGCCGAGCAGAATTTTGTAAATGTCCGGGTTTCTGTGGCAATTCAAATCTACAGTAACTTTTAACAATCAAAATCTCTATTATGGTTAGTGTTTTCAAAAAAAAGACAAAATCGTCATTTCGATGCCAATGTCTGTTTCCTGATGACTGATTTTTATATTAAAAGAAATTCGCGGTCGACTGGTGGTGAATATGTTTTCTTAAAGCTCGCAAATTTGCTTAAAAGAGATGGGTATAAAGTATCTATAATGTTTGTAAGAAATTATTATCATGGACTTATGACAATTTGTAAGGATGATAAGTTAAAAAACTACGTTGAAAAGGAATCAAAGAAGAAATTTATTGAGCGTCTGCAAATTAAGATATCACTTACATCCATCGGAGCTCTTCTGATCTTCTGGTTAGAAATGATAGTTAAAAAAATGAGTGGAATTGATGATTTTCAGTTGCTACTGGGTATCAAGAGGATTTTTGTGCTTTCAGAATCCATACCGAAATTTTCTGGTAATGTTTTGATCGCTAGCTGGTGGGGTTTATCGTTTCTTCTTGACTATATGCAGGTTGGTGATGAACATACTAAGAAGTATTACATGATTTTTCACTCAGAAGATGACAAAACATTTTCTGGAGACCTTAGCAACCTTGCTTTGAATTCTTATTCATTAAAGTTAAGAAAACTGTGTAATACAAATGATATCTTAAAGCGATTTCGAGAGGAAAATGTGAAAAAATTCCCTTTAGGCATTGATCACGATATTTTCAAAGTTACTGTTCCAATCGAAAATAGAAGAAACCACATTATTTTCCAATATAGGGAAGATGAACACAAAGGAATGGCATACCTCTTTGGATCCTTACGAACTTTAAAACAGCTAATTCCGGATTTACGTGTCATAGCCTATGGGAAAAAAAGAGGTGCTGGTATGCCAGATTTTGTTAATTTTACAACTTCTCCTAGTAATCTTGAACTTGCTAAGATGACAAATTCTGCCATGATCTTTATACTTCCATCTTTAATAGAGGGGTTTTCCTTGAGTACGCTTGAGTCAATGGCCTGTGGTGCCGTACCTGTTGTCACAGATTGTGGAGGAGTAACAGACTACGTAGAGAGTGGAATAAATGGTATTATTGTCCCAAAAGGGGATGCTGAGGCAATTTCTCAGGCTGTTTTAGAATTGCTGCAAAATATAGACCTCAGATTGCAACTGGCGGAATCTGCTATTAAAAGAAGCAAGTTGTATAGCTACACTAATATGTATACCTCTTTCAAGGAAAGTGTTGGATTATAGCGAGGGACATACGTAATTGATTATATTTAGATTGAACCTCTTTTTTTTCTGAAATGGTTTGATACCATTTTCCTCATATTTCTGAAGCTTTAAGGTATGGTTGATCCCAGCAAATCATTCTTTGTCTAGTTCCGGCATTCCTCTGCGGGATTGAGTTTTGGATAACACCTTGGAAATCTTACCAACATGATTGTTTTCCAGTTCTTCTTCGAAAACCACTCAACTTCACCATCCCTGACCTCCCTGTAATCTAATATAGGTGTTTCAAGCATCTTCGGACAAATGCTAAATTAATATGATCCACGTTATTCCATGCCTTATGAATGGCAGAAAACAGGAAATACACGCCTGTGGAGAAACTGAAAATAGCCCTTGAGGGTATGAGCGAGAGCGTATCAGTGGCGGATCTGTGCAGGAAATATGATCCCAAGCCTGCAAGGTTCTATTACTGGAAGGATCAGCCCCTGAACAGTCCACCTGACATATTTGAGAACCGCGGCTGGAAAGCCGATGAGGATCGCATCAGGGCCGAGAAGGATAATGAGATTGCAAGGCTCAAGGCAACCATTGCTGAAGTTGCGCAGGAGGACCTAGGTGTCAAAAAGCCCTGGTGAAGCTTGCAGAGAAGGGAAAGGATATGAAATCGCTCTTCTATTATATTCATACAACCGTGAGGAATGCCACTGAAAGATTTGGATATTCCATTTTATCCGCCCTAAGAGTGCTAGTAACATCCAGTTCCTAGCACTACTCACAGCTTTCATTCTCACCCATGCTAGATGGACGATTCAACCCTCTGGCCATAAGAAATGACGATGAATGGATCGTCACAGGCTTCAAGCACCAGCACCAACGGCGTCCTTCAGGGAGATCGCATACACCCTAATAGACGGGAACCTTCCATACCTCTCCCCTTCCACAGTGTAAAGGATACAGAATATGCACGATCTCATAACGCCTTGGAAGCATTCAGTGTGGGAATCCACTCGCCCGGAGCGTTCAAGGGCGCCGTAAGAAAGAAGGCAGACGGACATCATGTACGTGAAGATACAGGGAAGGTTCTTCTACCTCATCATTTTCATAGATGAATATTCCAGGTACATTGTGCACCATTGGCTGCTGACGGCAATGGACGCAGGTTCAGTGTCACCGTAGGTGAAGGCGGCAAAAAACAAGCTCAGGAGGGATTCCATTACAGAATCTATTATACGGTTAGATAACGGATCATCTTTCATTGCCATGGAATTCAAGCTTGTACTGAAGGATAATCACCTGACTCAGAACCCTATTATGGCATACGGCGGAACAGAATGGCATTGTTGAGAGGGCAAACAAGACAATGAGGGAATCCCTGGTAGAGGTGATACTGACCGACTATAAGCAGGCCAGACATGAGATATCCAGAATTGTTGAATGTTACAAAAGTAAAAGGAGGCACTCGTCGCTGAACTATCTCACACCTATGCAGATATCATGAAAAAGGTTCTTTTGGCCACGCTTTCATAATTATGTTAGCGTAAGAGCCAGGGACGGCGATCGATGTAATACTTGGCCTGTGAGGCCGTGGTCTGAATTGGCCGACCCTCGCTCTGACATTATACCCTGAAACAAGGGTGAATAGAAGCATGTCGAGATATCTCCTACTTTGAACTCTCACCAATCATTGGGAGGTCATTGAAATCTATATATTTGTTTGGATGTGCATAAAAGTAGCGTATACATAACAGATATGAATGAATGTGGAGACATTGGCCAGCAGTATGAGACCCCTAACTTTGGGGAATCTTGGGGGAGATTCTCAAGATAAGTAAATTCAGGATCGAGAAGGCAAGAATATTAAGGAGGGGAAGGAATATGATGGAACGTAAGGGAGGTGAAACGGCAGTGACCGTATCATAATTCTTTTCGCAAATTGCCCAGAATTGAGAAAAACAGTACATCAATTGCATCCCCATCCCTGAGATACTTCGCCTGGAGGATCGAGAACGGAAAGATTAAAACAATATCAAGGAGTGATGCCATATCCGCCGCCGAGAACAGGATGGAAGATTCCTGCTCGTGTATAATTGTGACTACACGCCTCTGGAATGCCTTTCCATATATCGCAATCGTGACAGCATTGAGAAAGCATTCCGCATACTGAAAACGGATCTGGACATATTCCTCCATGAGGATCAGGAAGGAATCAACAATCAGGGGATGCTGTTCATATTCTTCACATCGCTGATAATAAGAACAGCACTCATGAGGGGAATGGTATCATCAGGCCTCATGCAAAGGTACTCGCTGGAGAAGTTGCATGTTGTGGAGGATGCCAGCAGCAATATTAGCAAGCTGGAGAGGACAAAAGGAGAAGGACTTCTTGGATGCACTGGAAAGGTATCGTGGTGGTAAAAGCAGGGAGTTCAGGATACAACTCATTTAACTAGATTGCTACTTGCCGATCATGGGACATGCTTTTTTCGCCCATAGAAAATGTAGTAAAGTAGAATTGTTTCTAAAAACTTTTCAGATAATTAACATTTTACCATGATTAGGAAGAATATATAATAACCTACATAGAAAAAGATAGACAAGAATACACCTAAAGACTTAAGGGAAAAATAAGGTCTAATATCAACCGTGAATTTACACGATGATTAAAAAGTGGTCAAAATGGATATGGAAGCTACAAGTTATGTTAAAAACGAGGAAAATTTGCTAAAAGGTTTAAGGTGGGTACTATCAAGTCTAAAGAAGATGCGAAAATTGGAGGAATTCAATTTAGACTTTAGATTCTTGTATAAAGAACTAACGGACCCTTCGTTCAGAATGCAGAACTTTCTGAGATATAATTCAATAGGAGGAGAAGTGGCTATCAATAGATACGGGCTAAAGTTTTCTAATAGAACTCCAACAAATGCATTACAAGAAATATTTGTAGAAAAAGTTTACAGTTCTTATCCAGAATTCATCCCAAGTAAAAAAGAGACGGTTGTTGATGTCGGGGCACAGTACGGAGATTACTCAATTTTTCTTGCCAAATATATCGGGGTGAAGAAAGTGTATTCTTTTGAACCTTTAGTTGAGAATTATAATATTTTTAAAGAAAATATAAAGTTAAATAATATTACAAACATAGAACCTTACAATATTGCCCTTGGAGATAAAACAAGTGAGGTGGAAAGGGGGATTTTGGATAATATGATCACCATTTCAGAAAGCGAAACGAAATCTACCATTAAGATAGAAAAACTCGACAACATTCCCTCCATCCAGGAGGATTTTTTAAAGATAGATGTTGAAGGTTTTGAAATGGAAGTTTTAAATGGCGCTATTGAAAATATTAAAGCGAATATGCCAAATATCATCATTGAAGTTCATTCGTATGCGCTAAAAGCAGAGGTAAAAAAGTTCCTTGGAGATTTAGGATATAAACTTAGACACAAAAACGGCTTCAGACGGGACCCATTAAATGGGATGAACATGGCGGAGAACCTTTTTTTCTCTAAGTAAAAGGATTTGAAGCATCCTTATCTTTTTTCATCCATTTTAATTTTATTGTGCAAAGGAAACAAGCTTTTTCGGGATCATTGATTTGGGCCATCACAGGGCTGGAATGCCATCATAAAACTATGAGGATTGGCATGAAGACTGAAAATATCCATGACGTTAAAGAGCTCATGCACAAAATTATGCATCTGAAGGAGACAACACGCAGCGCTGCATTTGAAAGGTTTCTATAGATTTAAGAGTTTAAAACTTTTAAATAAAACTCATTAATAATCGAAGAGAAATTTGGTAAGCGATGTTTCTCAACAGCTTTTTGGCTATTTGTTATAAACTTATTATTCACTGTTAAAGCTTCTTTTATGGCATTTACTAATTCAGTAAGATTATTTGGATCAGCGAAAAAACCCATTCCAGAAGAAACTTCTCTAAATAGATCAGTATCACTTAACACCACCGGAATGCCCGATGCCATTGCCTCTATTACAGGGATACCAAAACCCTCTTTAAGGCTAGGAAATAGTAAGACATCGGAAGCAGCATATAGATCATTAAGAACATTAGGTGGGACGTTATTGAAAGAGTAGCCAGTTCCAATAGATGGTCCGACACGAACTAGAATAAAATCGTCCTGAAGTGTTTCTGCAACTTTTTTTACCATAGCCAGATTTTTTCTTTTTTCGTTTGTCGATACTGATATAATTATCTTCTTATTCAAGGGAAGACCTATTCTTCTCCTAAGGTCCTCTTTGTTCGGTAATGGTTTGAAATCATAAAAAAAAGGATGAGGCACAACCTTTACTTCTCCAAAAAATCCCTTATCTATGAGAACAGATTTCATATAATTGGTAAATACCATACCATAATCCGCTTTCATGTACTTTTTATCGTTCCGCTGTCTCATTTTTGCGTAGGCGTGCGTCACGTTATTTTCTGGATAGTCTTCATACACAAAGTCATGAAAAGTTACTATAGTTCTCCCATTATGTTTAATAGGGGGACAAGAACTTGTTAAATAATGTATCACGTGCTGATTGCTACTTCTATATAATGCCTTCCTAAGATGACTGAACGCGTAATTTGGGAAATGTGCTCCAATAAACCATGAAGGATAAAATAATCCTCTTAGCTGCAAATACCTTTCATCGCACTGACACCCAAATTTAGTTGCTTTTCCAAGATTAAAGCACACGAGCTTTGTGAGGCTTGCTGCTACTTCATTAATAATTTTACAAAAATTACCTACTGAACCATACCCACAAGCATCTGTTATCTGTATAATTTTTCCAGTATCTTCAATGGGGACGGCTCTGCTCTCCCTTAACATGTTGCGACAATAGCCATAAGAAGTTATTAATTCTTAACATCGCAACGAAAGATCATGTATATCTAAGTCAAGCATAAATCAATAGAGTTACCGCGCCTCATATATGTAGCCTTGTCTCAACCCAGAATTACGATGCAATAGTGTTCGACAGGTACTCGTTTCTCGGCAACAGAATACCGCTTGCGAGAAGGGTTGCCAGCCGGGGATTCAACGTCCTGGTGAAGGCAATGCTCGGCATCCGTGTCAATGATACCCAGTGCGGATACAAGATCATGAAGACTGAATACGCTAGAAAGGCGTTCAGGAAGATATCCATAACCAACACATTCTTTGACGTGGCGCTGATATTCTACCTGAAGAAGATCGGTGCGAGGATTATGGAGATTCCCGTGGGATACAACCACGACGGAGATAGTAAATTTAACGTCTTTTCTGAAATCATAGGGCAGGGTTCATCACTGCTTGCGTTCCGTATCAGGAATTCCCGCTTTTACAGATACGTTCCCAGGCGGCTTGTCGACCTCTATTACAGGAAATTCAGGTGGATCTAGCATCCGCATGGATCATTTTCCTTATTCCCGACCTGAGATCATGATTTGGCACAAATCCCAGGTCCCTTTTTGCCTTGGCCATGTCTGCCTGCGTGAAATACTGGTAATTCTTCAGCGGGTTTGGGACATATTTCGGTGCAACGGAAGAATGCATCTCCTCCCTCACAATGCTGTATATGTCGTTGAAGCTTGTTGACACCCCTGTCCCTATATTGTATGCCTCCCCGCTCTTTCCGCGTTCCATGGCCAGCACAGAAGCCCTGGCAGTGTCCTCGACGTAGATGAAGTCCCTGCTCTGCTTACCATCCCCGTATATCTCTGGATCGGTGCCGGACTGCAGTGCCCTGATAAACCTCCACACAACGCTTGCATACTGGGCCTTGCTGTTCTCCCCTATGCCATACGTGTTGAAGTACCTCAGCGCCACGGTCTCGATCCTGGATGAGAAGAATCTTGCCGTGATCTCGTTGATCCTCTTTGTTACCGGATACATGTTCTCGTAATTTTCCGGCATAGATCCCTCACTGGCAGCACTGGTCATGTTGCCGTATATGGCGGATGAGGATGCAAAGACAACCTTTCTCAGCCCCATCTCCAGTGAAGCCCGGAACACGTTGTAAGTACCCATGACGTTGACCTCGTATCCGCTGTTGCCAGGCTCCTCGAACTGCGGCGGTGAGGTAGTGGCGGCCAGGTGGAAGGCTGCATCGCAGCCCCGCATGCTCTTCTTCAGGAGCCTGAAATCAAGCACTGTCCCGGTGACATGTTTATCGGAATCGCTGTTCTTCTTTGCGGTGTCAAAAGAAATAGTTTCCCAGCCCCTGTTCCTGCATTCCCTTATGATATGCCTACCTATGAAGCCGGATCCGCCTGTTATAAAGACCTTCATGCCCGGTGATGTCAAAATTTTAATATTAAGTTTGTTTATTTCTGGGTCATCTGAATGGGATCCATACAATGTATAAGAATGTGAGAACATGATAAACCGCGAGACCAAATCACAATATGTCAGGGTAGGGTACATTACAACCAAGCATTGTTCATGGCCAAAGCATGATTAATCCCGATGCTGATTTTTCAACCCCGAAATATTCAGGACTTATCAGCTTCCATCCTCTTCAAGTCACTCTCCACCATTATCTTAACAAGGTCGCCGAACTTTGTCCCCGGTTCCCAACCGATCTTCTTCCTCGCCTTCGAGTAGTCTCCCCTGTA
>JAEHJW020008499.1_pt1 | contig 15311 bp, 20 predicted proteins | sample 9271431 | NCBI WGS metagenome assembly JAEHJW02
AACGCGTTAGCGGGACAGGCGATTGGGCCTGCTACCGTGCATTGAAATGTGCCGATCGCGTTTCCCGAGGCGTCTGTGGTTACCTCCTGCGTCAGCTCATAAAGGTCTCCTGTTGAGCTGTTTCTGGCCTGATACCCCACAGGAACCGTAATATTAGGCAGCCCATTAAGCGTGGCCTCAACACTGGTATACGTTGCCGGCAATCGTGTAATTCCAAAGATCTGCGCCAACGCGTCCTGCATAAACCCTTCGGCTTGTGCGGGGTCTACCTGGTTGTAGATATAAGCCACCAGGGCATAGCAGGCACTGATCTGAAGTGCCTGAAGTGCCATGAGCTGCCCTTGTGGGGTTGACGGGGCGAGATTAAGGCGAGGACCAAAGCAGGCTATCCAGTCGGCTTGTACGCCTGCGAGTACCTGTGCCTGGCTAGGCACAGTGATCCCGGTAGGGGCGAACTGAATCAGCGGGACAGAAGTTGTTTGAAGGGTAATCATACGGACACCGATCCAGTCTGGCCCGTGCTAAGCGTAAAAGACACGGTTCCGGCCAGTCGTCCGTCTGCGGTAATGGAGAGCGAAGGCGACACGCTGATCACGCCTTGGACCTGTAGCACGCACGCAGTCACCATGGAATTAATTGCACCTATAGTCGGTTTCTTACCTAAGATGGCTTGTTCAAGAGGAAGTCCTTGAGTCTTATCGTAGAAACACTCCCCCAACCATGTTTGCAACTGGCTGGCAACGTCTTGCTCGGAGGCATAAGGGGTATCTGCCAAAGCAAGATTTCCTTCGGCATCAAGCGTCAAGTCCCACGTAGCGGGGTCGAGCAGTAGGGTAGTTTTTGGAATATTGTCTGTCGTTGCTGTCATTTTTAAGTCATCGTCGGGGTACCGGACTCACCGGTTCCAGGCTGAACATCAATATGTTTGTGCTTCGTTAGGCTGATTCCATTTGCTATCACGTCCCCGGGAGTATTTATATTTCCCTGGGTATCGAAAACCGCTTTGTTAATCGTCACGGGAAACGGAGTTTCAATCGTTATCCCGTCCGTCTGACTCACCGTTATGGTCTGGGTAGCGGGCCCGTTTAAAGACCAACCTACCCATACACCGTTATCCAGTGCGTTATATATGGGTGTAGCGACAGGGGCGATATCTTGGGCGGCAATGACCGCCGAGCTGTCCTGGTCTGTAAAAAGACAAATCCCTTTATCGCCAACCTGAGGTTCGGCGACGATTGCAAAATTACCCGCTTGAATTCGCAGATATGGGATCTTGTAAATCGTCGCGTTTGAGCCTTCAAGAATATTGCCGGCAGGGTCTCTCTGTAAGAGCAGTTCCTGCACGTCCACGGTGCCGGCATACCCCGCATTAGCCGAAGGCGTGACATTTACAACCTTCCCGAAAATCACCTTGGCGCCGCTTTGCATGAACTGAAGCATCTGAAATACAAGCGCGTTGTACTCAGAGGCGCTGTCGGTAGGCTGTTGACGGGTATAGATTGGCGCGCTCATGGACTTGCCTTATTGTCTAGGCAGATAAAGCGCGACTCCCATTTGGGACTATCCGCATGGGTGGAAAGAGTGTGATCTACTCGGTAAGGTGTCCAGAGCCCGTTTGCGTACTTCAAAACAGAGCTGACGTTGATCTGCTTGAATAAAGAAAAGCGATTGGGGTCAAACAGGGCTTTTACGATCAGGCCATAACTTGTGTAAGACGGATAATCAAGCATTCCATTGGCAGCAGAAATACTCCAGGCCTCTGCGTTCTTCCAGCTGTATCCTTTATCCGTGAGAAAGATATTGGAGTTTTCCGTTGTAAACATCGTGCCCGTTCTAAGGCCGAGCTGACTGAGCTGATAATTACCGGAGCCTGCTTTCAATGTGAGCTTATTAGGAATAATTATGTCTCCGGTCGGCAGGAGATTGATTAGCCTAAAAGGAGCACTGAAGCGGCTGATGATGGATTGAGCTGTTTGCACCAGGCTGGCGTTTCCATTTATACAGGTCGGGTGCAGTGGCTTTATTTGATCCAGATATGCCGTTGCAGCGGAGATGTGGAACTTCACATTAGGCGCGCTGGAGAAATCAGGATAAGCATTGGTAATGATTCCACCGAATACCTGAGCCCAACCACCAGGATTTGAGATGTCGTTGTTCGCCTCTACGATGACTTGGTTTTTTCCAATCCTTTTGTAGGTAGGTAGAAGAGTTTGTAGAGCGGTCAGGGAGTCCATATTGGAGCCTTTGACTCCAAATATTTCGAGTTCTACCTTAGGCATCGAGCCGACAATTGCATTTGCATTTAAGCTTGCCCAGAGCTTATCGATGACAAGGGAACTGGCTCCGTTGGCAAAAGTTTCACCGTCTTCCAACTGGAAGGTGAAGCGCAGTCCTTTTTGAGAAAATGAGTTCACACTTACACCGGCGGGGCATACAGCAGCACGAAGCGGGTGCCGAGATCGGTGTAGACAGGATCATCGGTTCCTTGCTGGTCTACAAAGAAAAGCTGACCCGAGAAGCCGTTATAGGCTTGATTGCGCGCCAGGTTTACTTTGTCGTTAGCCAGGCGACAGGTGAAGATGGGGGTGCCGTTGGCGACCAGGTCTACAAATAGACCTGTAAAAAGCTGATAGACGGATATCTGGCAGTCTTGATTATTTAACGTTACTGACAGTTTTTGTGCGGGAACGGCACTTAAATCGATCTGCTGGTTCATTTTTATTCATTAGGAGTCACGCTCTGAAGAGGAGGACTAGGGGTAGAAGGTTGAATGCGGCCTAAACTGGTCGCAGGTGTAGCCGTCGCAGGCTGCGCGTTGCTCATGTCCCCATAGACACTCTCGAACTCCAGGACTTGCCTGAAGAACAGTTCAATTTCAGATTGATAGGCTTGCTCCTTACCTCTCTTGGCCGGCTCCACGCGCTCAAGCGTGAGACTTGTATAGGTGTTTTCAGGTATAGAAACCGAGTAAAGATTTAAAGTCCCTTGAGCATTTAAAAGTGCCTGCTCAAAGGCCTCTCGGTCGCTTCGTTTAGAGTTCTTGATAACGATGAGGGAAAGAACCGGAGGCTCATAAATCTTGTTCCACGTCACGAAGCTTCCCCCTTCGATTGGAGTGCTTACGGTTCTGGCGTTCTGGGTATATCGGATTGCCCTGAACTGGTCTGGCGTTACCAGAGGATTATTGTTTTCGTCATAGATCGCCCACCCTGGCTGCGAGGCATCGAGCTGGACATTGGCCGGAACTATAGGGGATACCGTGAGCTGAACGGGCTGCGCGGTAATTTTTTGTAGAGTCGGGTTGATGGCTAAAGGCGGCAACCCTGGCTGCGGCACTAAAGCCGGGTAAGTCGGCCCATTAATAGGCGCTGAAACATTGTTGGCGATCCTTCCCTCTGGGGTTCCGGTAAAGGTTCCGAAAGCATTTGTTCCAGCGGCCGTGAGGCTCGATGAGGGGGCGAGGAACCCTCCATTAGGCTGGAGCTGGGCGCTGATACCCCCTGAGAAGGGAAACCCCTCTAAACCGCTTATAGAGCCACTGACGGCCATATATAAATTGGCATTTGTGTCAATGCTACCCAGGAGGTTTAAAGAGCCTGAAAGCGCTCCTGCGGAGATCTGGCCGCCTGAGATTTGTCCAGTAATTGGAAGGGTGAATGAAAGCCCTCCGTTTAAACCCGCGTCAATTCCTTGAGCACTGATGGTGGCTACAACATTTCCGTTTCCATCGACGGTGCCCGTAACAGAGGCCGTAGCCTCGATAGTGGCCGGATATACGCCCCTAAGGCCTGTGTTTAAAAAACCAGACTCTCCGATTGAAACAATGCCGTCGACGAACATTACAAACCCACCTCGCTCTGATTAAGCGTTTGTTTTCTTGACAACGTGCCAATGGAGCTCATGAGCTCTTCCACGTTGTTTACATGGTGCGGGTGCAAATGCGCGTGTTGCACATTCACAGAATAGTCATTACTTATAGCGGATCGAGGAATAGGCGCAGGTAATCGGGCATGCGCTGCGGCTACCAGATAAGCGGCCTGTTGAGCTTGCACGCTGGCAAAGCTTGGAATAGCTGGAATGTGCATGCCAAGCCCTCGACCGCTCAAAGCAGACTGAGCCTGTGCGATCTTTCTAGCGACCGGATGCTGTGCGGGCCCGTGAGAGCTGAACTCGTTCGCTATCCATCGCCCAAAGGCCTCTCCATCCTTGGCACCTTGGGTGATCGGGTGCTTCAAGAGCTTGATGGTGCCTACGGTATCCTTTGCGGCCCCTCCTATTAAATTTGCGATAAACTCTTCAATGGTTGTAAAAATAGGGACGCCCACCTGCGCCCACAGGTTCGATAGCTGCTGCAGCATCTTGTTCCAGGCACGCGTTGCCTGCGCTGAGTCCTTGATGGCAGCCGCATTGTTTTTAGTCTGCGCCTCCTGCTCCCTGAGTGCTCTGGCTAGCTTTTGAGGTCCCGCGGCAATAGCGTTAGCCATTCCGGTATCAGCACCCATCGCACGAGCGGCCATGAACTTATCGGCTGTAGAAAAATCCGATCTATGGGAAAGAGCTCTAGCTTCCTCCATATACAACTGATTTAAAGACAACCGCTTACCGTTGGCGCCATAAGGGGAAACGCCGTACATTCCCATGGCTAATAGTTGGGAGCTGACCCCCCCGCCAGTCTTCAATGCGTAGAGACTCTGCTCAAGCTGGGTGGCAGCCGCACGGGCACCTGAGGCACTTCCGCCCCATTGCTCTGAGACCTGTCCGATCGCCATGAGGTCAGCGCCGCTATACCCCGACTCCTCGGCTTGATAGGAGATTACGTTAAGGCTCTTCACGAGCCTGGCGGTATATTTGACGCTCTCGGAAAGCACCGCTCCAAGTGCAAGCATTCCCCCTGCGACAAGCCCGAGAGGGCCTGCCATCTCGGCCAGTTCAGCAGGCATGCCTAGGGAGCTAAGTCCGCGCTTTAGAAAAGATCCGCCTCCTCCTGACTGAGGACGCATACCTAGAAGCTTTCGGATTTTACCTAGTGGTCCAGAGTAGAAATTCGCATTGGTTTCAGCTTCTCTCTCAGAGCGCTCTCTGGCCGCGACAGCTTCATTAATGGTTCTGTTGTGACGTCTTTTCTGATACTTCTCTTCAATCTGCTGTTCAAGGGTCTTTGGGCCCTCTGCGCGTTCTGCTCTCTCGCGTGCAGACACAGCTTCATTGATTGTTCTGTTATGGCGTCTTCGTTGATACCTTTCCTCTATCTGTTGCTCAACTGATTTTGGACCAGAAGGAGGCTCTAGCTCATTTACACGCGCCTCTACTTTTGCTCTTATTCTTCTCTTTCTAAGCCTATCGTCAGCCAGATCCTTTACGATCTCATCTTCTGTTTTCGCTCTTTTTTCAGGCAACAGCTTTCTAGCGGCAGCTTTTACCTGTTCCTTTTCAATCTGTGCCTTAGCGAATAGATGCGCCTTTCCCTCGATGCTTCCTACCCACTTAAAATACTCTTCATTCTTCTGGGTAAGTGCTCCCTGCCAGCTACCGAGTCTCCTTTGCTTTTCGGTAAGGCCTGGAATTCTTGACTGCGCGTCTGCTTTTTGCTTTTCCGCTTCCTTCTTTATCCCACTAGCCTTGGTCAGGTTGATCTTCGCTCTCGCTTGTGCAGCGATGGCTTCTTGAAGCTGTCTCTCCGCTATTGCCTTCTCCTTTTGAAGGGTGGCAAGTCGAGAAGAAAGCTCGGCTCTGTCATCAATAGAGGTTGCTTTTCCAAGCCTCTTATCAGTTCTGGCTATTCTGCGGTCTAGCTTTTCAATGCGAAGCTCTTTCTGAAGTCTAGAGGTATCACTCGCGGTTAGGTCTTTTTGAGCCTTCTTAAACTTAGAGATTGCGGATGCTGCTGCACTTACGCTTTGCTCTATTTGCTCGAATTCCTTTTTTGTATTTGCAGCAAATGCATCGATAACTCTTTGAGCTTTTGCAGCGTCACGCAGATAACTCCCGCTATCAAGCTCAAGGCGGGTAATCAGATGGTCGACTGTGGGTTCAACTGCCATTTTGTGCTGCTCGCATCTTGTTTATTGCGCTAATCGTGATGTTCTCTACGAGGTCCGCGAGATCAAAGATTGTGTAGACTTCTTTGAGCTCATAGAGTGTAGCTTTATCGGAATCGAGAACGAGCCCGATCAATGGCGGAAGATTTTTATATGGAACAGGCGGAGTTTGTCCGCGAGGAAGGGCACCCACATCGGAAGCCGTAATCGGCTTTCTATTTAAAAAAAATCCCGATGGTAATTCCAGACCTCCCTCGCCAAAAAGAAGCGAGTTTTGATCTCTTCGATGTATACGGAGTCCCCTGGCGGAATAGCAACAGGCTGCGCATTATCCTTAGGAGGTAAGAACTTGACGCACGCGAGCAGCCCATTAATTGCTTTATTTGCATCATCAGGGTCTACGAGACCTAGCGCAGGGCTCAAGCTAGGGTCAATAAGAGCCTCAAAGCTCACAGACTGAAGCAAATCCTCAGGAATAGGAATGCCTGCTTTGGCCAGGGCCAGAAGGGAGGTCACCACCCACTCCTGACCATCATAGGCCTTCATCGGAAATATAACGTAAGTTTTTCCGTTATCCCTTTGTCCAGGGGCGTCTGATTTAGTTCCAGGAATTGTTACAGTCTTCGACAACATGCTTAGTCATTCGTGGTGTTTGCATCACCGTAGTTGATGACGAACGAGATTTCCTCGTACTGTCCATTTGCGTCCGGAAAAGCGGTGAACTCTTCGAGCGTGCCGTCGGTGTAAATAGCTGTCTGGCCCAGCGACGGCGCTGTAAAGGTGAGCTGCTCGGAAGGAACCACTTCCTGGCCACTCTTAATGGCATCGTTCCACTGATTGATATATGGAATGTTTGCACTGTTGGCACGGAGAGTGATAGTCACTCTAAAAGTCTGCGGAAGAGCGGCAGCGGAAAACTTGCCGTCGGCAGACTTCGATCCCTGCGTAGGCTTAGAAGCCTCGACAGTGATCATCTTATCGGTGGCAAAGTTCTCAAGCTCAATCGTCCCGAACAGGCTATTTACAGTCAAAAAGCCTTTAGAGTTCTGGGAGGTAAGAAAACCCATTGACATTTATATTCCCCTTACCGAACGTTGGTCAGGGTAGGTTTGACGTATAGGACGGTTCCACCGGATCCATAGATCACAGTGATAATCGGCGACTTATTGGCCGCTCTAGCCGAGGGCCCTGGATCCCCGACATACACAAAGTAGCCTTTGTTCTGCACCTCAGCAGCGGCAAGAGTGTTTCCACCGGTTGCCTGCGTGATTGCGCTGATCTCGGTTGGGCTTAGATCAACGCCTTTCTGGATAATTCCGTTGTTTAGCCCCCAGGCACAGCCGCCTCCGACGATTACGCCCTTCAGTGCGGCATAGGCACCCGGGGTGTAAGGGAAGCGCTTGATCGAGGTCATCCAAGTCAAGATGTCGGAGTCGATCTTGTTGGCAAGAGCCTTCTGTCCGTAGGAGGCGCTGATTGAAGAAACAAGCCCGCTATTCCAATCTCCGAACAAGAAGCTCTTTGTATTACCCGAGCGTCCACCCCAGGTTCCATAATAGTTAACCTGATTGGCATTTAAGTTAGCAGCCGAAATACCGTCTGTGACGTCGGCAACGGCCACCGGTGAGCTCTTGTAAGCTGGAGTTGAGGAAGCCGTGCTCGCCTGGTCGTAATTTACGCTGGCGCGCCAGGTTCCAAGCAGTGCGGCCCATAGATATCCGCTGGTGTCGAAATACACAGGAATATCGTTGATATTTGCTACCGCTGCCTTTAGCGTCCCCGTTAAGTTAATCCCTGAGGTGTAAGAGCCGTCCTGCTGGGACATCGGGAATACGATGTCCTGAGTGACGGCGTCCTTAGCTTGCGCCCACGCTAGACCCTCAGAGACCTGAGGAGCCCAGGCAAGCGCCAAAGTGGAATAGTTCTGAAACTGAGACCAGGAGCTTTGCATGAAGGTAGCAGGTACGCCAGGAGCGGCTCCCGAGGAAACCAACGGATTGGCAAACAAAGTCCCGAGAATCGAGCCAGAAATATCAGCGCCTGCGGCGACAATGGAATTCGGACCAGTCGTCGGGGAGTTAATCTGGAAAATGTTCTGCACTGGATTGAGCGTGCAGGTTGCCAGTGAGCCTACAGAAACGGTAGTGGAGGCGAACCCGGTCGTGGTCGAGACCTCAACAGTCCCAACCCCGTTAGCGAAGGCACCGACTGCCGTTACCGTAAGGCCCGCAGGTACTCCAGTTCCTGTAAGAATATCGCCGACCTGAAGCGAGCCTGAAGTAGTCGCGGTGATGTCAACCGTATTACTGCCAGCGGTCTGGGAAGCGGTTCCCTGGAACAATCCACTTGGATTTTGAAGTCCCGTAGTAATAAGCGTAGCCGCCTCTGAAAGAGAAGTGGCTGCTGATAGGGTGATATCCGAAGTGGTGACTATTCGGCCATCAATATTGACTGTAAAAGTCCCAGCCAGGGCCTGCACCTGAGTCAGTGTAGGAGTGCTGGCTCCAGCAATCCAGGCAGAAACTGCTGTGGTGTTAAAACGCGTGAAGTACAGTACAGAAGGAACCTGATCCCCGTTGTTCATCCCAGGGAAATATTCCTGCGCAATGGCTTCCTCCGGTGTGCCTGCACCAAAAGTATTGGTGGCCTGCGTATCTGAATAAACTGCGTAAACCTGCCCGTCTAGAGGAAGCTGGTCAGACTGCGTGATGACATGGAGTGCCCCGGAGGCAAGGGGACTTCCGGCTGGAAGGGCTTGCGGAGTGGAGCTAATAAGCTGTTGGATAGGAATGGCTGAAAACATTTTTATTACATCTCGTTGCTATCTGCTATAGTCGTTGTAGCTACTGCTGCTGTTGCAAACTGCTGTGGCAGCTCCACTACGGGTTGAGTTTCAATCGACACCCGGACAATCCATCGCGTTTCATTGTTCTTCTCGGCCGTATCGATCGGCACCATGTTTCTTGAAAGAATCTTCAAGGGTGCACACGATGGACCAAGGGCTTGTACGCCAAATTCGGAAGTGAATACTGTTGAGAATCCCCTCGACAGGTCTTCAGATCCCTGGCCTACAAACTCGACTTGAACGCGAGTAGACATATCCTCTTGATACTGTATAGACACCGGCAGAATATTGCTGGTGGTATCCCAGGAAGAGACGGGAAACGTAAGGTTTTCCTCGTCTAAAGCCATCATCTGTATAAAAGGACTGGACGGCATTGAAACGTCCCCTGGGGCACGTTTAACAATGTGATCGGTATCGAAGCCTGAAAGCGTGGTTAAAAGCGCCTTAAGCTGAGTGAACATCACATCGGATGCAGGCGTGATGGCTACTGTAGACATACGGCCACCTTGCACCATGAACGCCAGGTTTCTAGAACTTTCATGACCTTCCAGACCTGAGGCGCTTGAGCGGGATCTTGTGAAAAGGTAAGGGTGTCTCCGCCCTTTGAATTTGCGCGCACAAGCCCTACAACGTCCCCATACATATAAACCGAGCGATAGACGCCCTCTACCTGATAGAACCCGCTGTTTTTAAGTTCTTCACCTTCTAAAGATTGAACTTGAATATAAACAGGCTGTGTGTTGTACGTGGGCGTTCTATTTCCAGCCGCGTCTGTGGTATAGCCCGAGGATTGCGACCATGTGGCCTGGATATAAGGATTTACGTCCGAGATACCTTGGGTTTCAGCGAGGAGGTCCATCAGGTCACCTTCACCACAACGACGCTATCTTTCATGAAGCCACTATCCATTAAGGGGTCATCCTTGCCCTTCTTGAGAATGGTATAGGTGGCGTTTGCAGGCGTAGAGAAGGTCTCTATGCTGTCCTGCACTTCGAGCTTCAAATACTCGGCCATATTCTTCAAAGTCTCCTCGGGATCCTGTCCGGTATCCTTGAGCTCTATGGCGAGCTTTTGCTTCCAGAGTTTCGCGAATTGATGTGAGGCTCGGCTAAAAAACGGACGCGGAGGAACGTGTTCCTTGCCATTAACAGTCGTGCCATATTCATTGTAGAGTGCTACCTGAGCCGCCGTTCTATCCGGCCTGTCAGGGTATGGGGTGTCCGCTATCGTTACGTCATAAGCGATATGCGTGCGGCTGCTTCTGCCTCGACCTGTGCGATAAGCAAGCTTTTCAAGCAACCCATTTTTCTTATGCTCGACGACAGCCATGGCGTTAGAAATCCGCTGTAGGAATACCCAGCGTGCCAAGGCCTCCAAGGCTCCAATAGGAGACCCACCCCGGAGCAAAGGGCGGCAGGAGGCCAACGAAGTTCGGGCCAGACTGATTGAGAACCGCAGTAGCCTGGCGATAGGGAAGGCTCATTTGCCAGAACATTGAGCCGTACTTGGTCTGGGAGAAAAAGTCCTGGCTGAAAGAAGCCTCCAGTTTTCCAAGCGTCTTTTTGACATCTACGGAACCCTGTCGCATCTCAACGGCGCGTCCGACGCTATTAGCCGCCGGAGGAGGAGTGGCAGGCCCCGTAGCAGGGGCCGTACCAAAGAGTAAGAACGCCAAGTGCGCGGTGATCAGATACAAAAATGTCTGTCGCGCATTGGCGTCCTGCACCAAGCTATTCGCATCGTTTTCCAGCAGGTACTGCGCCAGGTTAAAGGCAATTTGATTTTGCCCTGACGTCAGATTCGTGAAGTCCGGAAACTGGCCTATGAACTCAGTATTATCAAACTGTACAAGGCCAGTCACCGTCGTTTGTGCTGGAAACGGAACGATCATTTGGTGTCTTTATCGGCCTTTTCGACCTTCGGGCCTCCTAGTCCCTTGCTTGGATTAGCTGGATCAATTCCCTCGTAGCCGGTGTCTCGTGAGGCTGCCGTGCTCTGCGCGAAGGTATCGATCTCAAGCGGAGTGTCTACCGCGTAGACCTCTCGGTTCTTGATGAGTGTGCTGTTCTTATGCTTGGCATAAAACTTGTCCCACACTGCTCCATCAACGAGGGTCACGCCGTAGGGAGCACCCGGGATTACGATCCCACGGGGTCCTTTACCGACGCCATTGATGACGACATTCCGTCCGTCGATTTCCTCAGTAATACTGAGGGGCATTCTATTGACGATATATTTGACGCCCGCTTTTGCAGTAGAAACCAGCGGGGCTTTATTCTCAGTTGTCTTATCGGCCATTTTAATCTCCATTGATTAGTTAAAAATTAGCAATAATTGCCAAGCCACCAGGCTTGCAAGGTGTATAGACACTGAAGGAAGTTTCACTCGCAGAGGAGATATCGCCGCTGCCGGTAATCGGTGTTCCGGTCGCGTTGTCCGCATACACCGGATCATTCTGTATGGCGCCAGAAGGGAAGGGGGCCCAGAAGTACCCCGCCGTCCAGGGATAAATTGTGTTCCCAGGCCTCGTCATCAGAACGTTATTTTTCTGATAAAGCACTGGATAGCTAAATGATTCCAGCGCAGCAATGGCAATAATGCCGTTTTGCTGCGAGTTAAGTGCCAGCCCTGTGTCAGGGTCCACCCAGACGAAGTTTCCGATGACAATCCCTTGAGGACCTGCATAGGCCCCGCGATAGGTATTGAGCTGAAGCTTCTTCCCACGGTTGGTCGTGTCCATCCAACCGGGCACTAAAGCCAATGCCCCCGCAATGGGAGGGCCCATCACGGGGGCAAAGGGTGGGAGCATCGTGCCTCCGATTAAGCGCCGTAGTAGTTTACGATCGCGAACGGACGCTTGATCAGAGCACCGCCTGAGGAAGCCGCTACTTTCTTACGAGAATAGCTGCTGTACGTTTCGGTCTGGAAGACACGGAATTTCTCGGCGTAGATATACTCAACCGTCTCAATTCCCTCAATTTCCTCAACGATGTACTGAATCAAGGTCGTGTTGCCAGAGCCAAGGATGCCGTACTCAGGAGCAGCAACCATGCGAACATTTGGATAGTTCTCACGGAGCATCTTGAAGGCGCTCCAGCCATAACTATTGGTGATCTTTAGGTTATTGAGCACCACAGGCGGAAGTACCATTACAGCTTTTTCGTTCCCGGTGATGATGCCGTTAGACTGTGTAACCGCTTGCCCTACGATGCGCACCATTTCAGAGTTGATCTGCTCTGGTGTTAAAGTAGACCACTGTGCGGTGGCTGCAATGGCGGGGAGAAGGTTCGGGCTATTAGCCAAACCCTCAATATTTAACCCAGTTACTCCCTTGAAGTTAATAGCATTGAACTGACGGTCGACCACATAGGCCGTTGACACGTCCTTCTCAGCGCGCAGGTTGAAGAGCGATCCACCCTGCTCGGAATACTGCTCTTCCTCAAGAACAGCAATTTCGCACCAGGTTTGGAATCTATAGAGGTCCCTGGTCTCACGATTCGTGTTGACCCCAGTTACGCCACCCGGCTCATAATCTCCATACGGAACAGTCGTTCCGGTATTTTCCTTAGTGTTGACAACAATGTTGTTGCTACGGAAGGTTCCAAGTCTCCTCTCATTAGCGACCTCACGAGAACGTACGGGCGCGAAGAGGACCGGTACAACCTCAGGCGACTCGGCCAGAAGTTTATATCCAGCCGTACCGGCGTTAGGCGTAGTTGCCAGGTTAGGAATGGAGTCTAAGGCAGCCTTAATTGACTTGGAGTCATTTGCTGCCACAACGATGGCATCTCGCGGCTCTCCATGCCTATCGACATAGTTAATGCCGAGGCTTCTAAGCATCGCGATGCGCTCGTTCTGGTCCAGACCGTTAAACATTTCAAGGGTAAACATCGTACGTTACCGTCCTTCTTATTAGGCTGAGATGATGGTGAGATCGCCGGCTACAGCAGAGCCGTGCGTCTTCCAGCCGGTGTCAGTGGCAGGCTGCGTGAGCGTGCCGGAAGCAACGGTCTGGCTGATATTGACAGCGTAGGTACCTACGCCACCGGGGGTTCCGTCAACCTGGCTCAGGATCACGGTGCCGGCTGCGGCGCCATCGAGTGCCCCGTTGACTACGAGGGCCCCTGCGGCAATCGCCGTTACGGTGAGCGTGGTGCCGGAGATTGAACCGGTGATCGAGGTATTACCTGTGGTAGGCATCCCCGTGAGGTTCTCGGCCCAAACTTCGGCGTTCGCGCCTACGTTGGCAGGCCATACCTGAGAGGCCATGTCCGCGCCCTTGACCACGATGTTAAGGGGGATGCCCTGCGGAATCGTGTAGCTGGCCTCACCAAGATAATCGGTGATGACCGCGAGCCACGTTCTCGGAATGAAGCCAATCTTCGAGTAGGTGCTCGGGTTCTGGCTGACGTTTCCAGAAGCAGGGTCAAAGGACACGAAAGTCCCTACCTGAACCCCTCCTTGTGGAGAGAGATAGGCATAGGTGCTTCCGGCTTCCGTATTGACTACGCTGCCGACTGCGAGCTGTCGAGGGTTCGTGCTAACGAAGTCGCCAGGCAGATACTTAGCAAGGAAGAAATTTACTGATTTTTGAAAACTCATTTTTTAAAGTCCAATTTTAAGGTTGGGGAATGCTGCTGCGATGTCTAGAGACTTGTCTTTCTCTGCGGGCTTCGCGGGAGCCGTTGCTTCTGTCTTCTTGTTGTGAGCCACAAGAAGGGCTTTTAAACCTGCGAGCTCGGTAACACCGTCAAAAGCCACGCCGGCAGTCTGAAGAGCCAGCTTGTAATAGGCCTCTGCGCTATCGAGAGCACAGTCGGTCGGGACCACCCGAGCAGAAAGGGTCTTGGCTTCCTGAAGCTCCTGGAACTCTATGAGAGCTGCGGCGCGTGCTTCGGATCGGGCGGTATCAAGAGCGGCTTTATGATCAGCGGCAGAGACAGAGTCTTCGGCTTTACCGGACTTACCTTCTTTATCCGCTTTCTCTTTGTCGGCTTTCTCTTTGTCGGCCTTTTCCTTCTCAGCCTTCTCGCGCTTCTCTTTCTCTTCAGGCGTTTCGTCTTCCGCCTTCTCATCGAGCTCTTCAGCGACTTTGGTCATAGCGTCCATGGCGGCCTCGGTGAGGTCGCTACGCAGAAGGCCGAAATCCTTGAGCATCTTCAGGAAATCAGGGTTTTTCATTGTTTAGTCGATCCAAAAAATCATTATTCGGTAATTCGTATAGACACCATCATTCAGAAACCTTCACATCGATCCCCGCACGGCCTTCCTCTACGATGGCCACATGATTTCCTGTTATACGGGTCATGATTCCATCAAATTCCTCTTTCTCAGGTGTAACGCCAGGTGTCATCACAGGTGTATAGTCATAGCTCGCAGAAAGTTGCTCTTGCTTCTTCGAATTGATTAGAGCAATCGCCTCATCGGTCCAGGCCACAATAGGAGCCGTGAGATATAAACCTTCCATCTGGACGGGTGCGCCCACGGTTCCAATCCACAGCTCTTTTGCTGGCGTAGCCGCAGTCGAGTATTTGTGCTTGATAACTAGCGGTATATTTTCAAAGGACTTTGCGGCCTTTTTAAGTTCATCGGGGTGGCGCCATAGGCGGTACGCCTTGTCGGGGTCTAAGCCGAGCTCAGCCCAGCCAGGGATCTCGATGCCGTAATAAATGCAGACGTTAGCTTTGGAAATATTTGACTTATCAACGTACATTCGGCCGAGATGGTTTATTTCTCTTTTATCCATCGCAGGGCCTGACTTGCCCGAAAATCGAGCAAGAGCGGCAGCGGTTTTTAAATAGGCTTCAAATTTTGAACGAGGTTTCATCGAGAGCTTCCGAAGGAGGTCCCCCGGTATAGATACTCGATTGCGCGTTTTAGGAGTTTGGGTTGGTCTAAGAAAAGGCCGAGCCCCACATTGCAGTTGTTGCAGAGCAATCCGCGGACTTTTCCGGTGCTGTGATCGTGGTCGGTGTGGATGGTGCGATAGCCCTTGAAGGGTCCCTTGCAGATCGCGCAGGCGTTTTTTTGTTCTTTTAGAAGGGAGCGAAATTCTTGTTCTGTGAGTCCGTAGCGTCTTAAGCGTAGAGCCAGATTTTTCTTCCTGGCTTTTTTTCTATTTTTAAGTTCCCCTTTTTCCTTCTTTAAACGATAGGTCTCTCGTCTTCTTTTGTTGACTGCCTCGACATAGGCCGGATCCTGGCGGCGTTTTCGTTCGCGCTCTATGCGCTGTCTACTCTCTGCCGCTCGGTATTCAGGATCTAACTTTCTTCGTCTGTTACGCCATTTATTGTGTGTTGCTGCCATGTTATCCGGACGACGTCGTAAGTCCGGATAACGACGCCTCCAGAATGTATAGCAACCCCTTTAATTAAATGCGTTTAGAGATAGTGACCTTTCCCCCCTCTCTGATTTCAGGCCTAACGAGA